>OMGW01000024.1_pt1 | contig 60419 bp, 49 predicted proteins | sample 1646131 | NCBI WGS metagenome assembly OMGW01 (sample SAMN05578588, study PRJEB25193) | human gut metagenome | biome: Human Microbiome; feature: human-associated habitat; material: feces | host: Homo sapiens | place: USA:Birmingham
CAGCTACTACAAGGATAGCGCCGTCCATCTGAGCAGCACCAGTGATCATGTTCTTAACGTAGTCAGCATGTCCTGGGCAGTCAACGTGTGCATAATGTCTCTTTGCTGTCTGATACTCAACGTGAGCTGTAGAGATTGTGATACCTCTTTCTCTCTCTTCTGGAGCCTTATCGATGTTCTCGAAGTCAACCTTTGCGTTTCCTTCTACTCTTTCAGAAAGAACCTTTGTGATTGCTGCTGTAAGAGTTGTTTTACCGTGGTCAACGTGACCGATTGTACCGATGTTACAATGTGGTTTGGTTCTGTCAAATTTAGCCTTTGCCATTTTAATTTCCTCCTTAAATTTACATCCCAAGCGGATGTCATTTCTTAATTCAACTATTTCCAATTATATATGGAAATGTTCGTTTTTTCAACCATTTCCGAAGAAATAATATTAGTTTGCGTGCTCGCTCATTACCTTGTCCATAACGCTCTTTGGAGCCTGCTCATATCTATCAAAGAACATAGAATAATTTCCACGTCCCTGTGTAGATGAACGAAGTTCTGTAGAGTATCCGAACATCTCTGAAAGCGGAACAAATGCACGAACGATCTTACCACCGCCAAGGTCATCCATACCTTCAATCTGACCACGCTTAGCGTTCAGACTTCCGATAACGTCACCCATGTATTCTTCTGGCATAGTAACTTCAACCTTCATGATTGGCTCAAGAAGAACTGCGTTACCCTGTCTCATAGCATCCTTGAATGCCATAGATCCAGCGATGTGGAATGCCATTTCTGATGAATCGACTTCATGGTAAGAACCATCGTATACGTTAGCAGAAACACCAATTACTGGGAATCCTGCTAAGATACCAGCCTGTGCTGCTTCTTCGATACCTTCTCCAACTGCTGGGATGTATTCCTTAGGAATAGCACCACCAACAACAGATGATTCGAACTTAAATGTCTCTTCACCATTAGGATCCATAGGCTCGAACTTAACCTTACAGTGACCATACTGTCCACGACCACCGGACTGCTTAGCGTACTTGCTATCAATATCAACAGCCTTGGTAATTGTTTCTTTGTATGCTACCTGAGGTGCACCAACATTAGCTTCTACCTTGAATTCACGAAGCAGACGATCTACGATAACTTCCAAGTGAAGCTCGCCCATTCCGGCGATGATTGTCTGTCCTGTCTCCTGATTTGTATGAGCACGGAAAGTAGGATCTTCTTCTGCAAGTTTTGCAAGAGCTTCGCCCATCTTACCCTGATCATTCTTTGTCTTAGGCTCAATAGCCAACTCAATAACAGGTTCTGGGAATTCCATAGACTCCAGAATAACTGGATGCTGTTCATCACAGATTGTATCACCTGTTGTTGTAACCTTAAGACCAACAGCTGCTGCGATATCTCCAGAGTAAACCTTGTCAATCTCAGTTCTGCTGTTAGCATGCATCTGAAGAATACGTCCAACACGTTCCTTCTTTTCCTTTGTTGCATTCAAGATGTAAGAACCAGAGTTCAATGTACCTGAATAAACACGGAAGAATGCAAGTTTTCCTACGAATGGGTCTGTCATGATCTTAAATGCAAGAGCTGCAAATGGTTCATCATCAGATGATGGCTTTGTAATCTCATTGCCTTCTAAGTCTGTACCCTTGATGTCAGGAATATCTGTAGGAGCTGGCATGTATTCAACAACACCATCCAACAACTTCTGAACACCCTTATTCTTATATGCAGATCCACAGTATACAGGTACTGCTTCACATGCGATTGTAGCCTTACGAAGTGCCTTCTTCATGTCTTCAACAGAAGGTTCTTCACCCTCTAAGTAAGCCATCATAAGGTCATCATCCAGGTCACAAATCTTTTCAACAAGGTTTGTATGCCATTCATCAGCAAGATCCTTCAAATCATCCGGAATCTCTGTGATTTCAATGTCTTCACCCTTGTCATCGTTATAAAAGTAAGCTTCCATTTCGAACAGATCAATCAGACCTTTAAAGTCATCTTCTGCACCGATTGGAATCTGTACCGGGATTGCATTCTTTCCAAGACGATCAATGATAGTCTGTACTGACATAAAGAAGTCTGCACCCATCTTATCCATCTTGTTGATAAATGCCATACGAGGTACGTTATAAGTGTCAGCCTGACGCCAAACGTTTTCTGACTGTGGCTCAACACCAGCTTTAGCATCGAATACACCAACAGCACCATCAAGTACACGAAGGGAACGTTCTACTTCTACTGTAAAGTCAACGTGTCCTGGGGTATCAATGATGTTAATACGATGTTCTAATGCACCAGCCTTTGGCTTATGATGGTCCTCAAGTGTCCAGTGGCATGTAGTTGCAGCAGATGTGATTGTGATACCACGCTCTTTTTCCTGCTCCATCCAGTCCATCGTAGATGCACCATCATGAGTCTCACCAAGCTTGTAGTTTACACCAGTATAATAAAGGATACGCTCTGTCAATGTGGTCTTACCAGCATCGATATGCGCCATAATACCAATATTTCTGGTTCTATCCAATGGATATTCTCTTCCAGCCAAGTTTTTTTCCTCCTAATATTGTTGTACACAAGTAGTAATCTACTACTAGAATCTGTAGTGTGCGAAAGCCTTGTTTGCTTCTGCCATCTTGTGCATGTCTTCTTTTCTCTTAACAGATGCACCAGTATTGTTTGCTGCATCTAAGATCTCGTTTGCAAGTCTCTCTTCCATGGTCTTTTCGCTTCTCTTACGAGAGAACATTGTTAACCAACGAAGTCCGAGTGCCTGACGACGATCTGGTCTTACTTCGATTGGTACCTGATATGTTGCACCACCAATACGTCTAGCCTTTACCTCAAGTACAGGCATAACATTATTCATGGCTTCTTCAAATACCTCAAGAGCAGGCTTTCCTGCTTTTTCTTCTACTTTGGCAAATGCGCCGTATACAATTTTCTGAGCAACACCCTTCTTACCATCTAACATGATGTTATTGACAAGCTTTGTTACTACCTTGCTATTGTAAATTGGATCCGCCAAAACGTCTCTTTTTTGAGTATGTCCTTTACGTGGCACGTTACTTCCCTCCTTAATCATATTATTTTTTCGATTAATTCAACGGTACTCACATGTTATGTGTTCGTGCTAAATTTATTCTGACAAATGAAAATAAATTTCAACACTAACCATATTTCTTTGTGAAAATACAATTGTTTGCTAGGTCTTATTTAGCGTCCTTTGGTCTCTTAGCACCATACTTAGAACGACCCTGCTTTCTGTTAGCTACACCTGCTGTATCAAGTGTACCTCTGATTACGTGATAACGAGTACCAGGTAAATCCTTTACTCTACCACCACGAATCAATACAACGCTATGCTCCTGCAAGTTGTGGCCTTCACCTGGAATGTAGCTTGTTACTTCGATTCCGTTTGAAAGACGAACTCTGGCGATCTTTCTCAGCGCTGAGTTAGGTTTCTTAGGGGTTGCAGTCTTAACAGCTGTACAAACACCACGCTTCTGTGGAGAAGATGTCTCAGTAGGCTTCTTCTTAAGAGAGTTGTAACCTCTCTGAAGAGCTGGTGCTGTAGACTTCTTTACAGATGTCTGACGTCCCTTTCTTACTAACTGGTTAAATGTTGGCATTATTTTCACCTCCTGTAGTATAGTTTATAAGTGTGCACAGTTTTATGCACGCTAAAATATTATATAAACATTCTCGTCATCTGTCAAGTGGATTTTTTCCACAGAAAAAGCATCCCGGGATATAAGGCTTTTGCTCTATATCCTAAGATGCCTTTTTCTTAAAATGATTTAGTCGATAGAAACGGTATCTTCTGTTTCTGCTTCTACATCAGATGATTCCTCATAAACTTCTGTGAAATCTTCTGTCTGTTCTTCGATTTCCTCATTGTAATCTGTATTCAACTTGATATCGCCATAGCGTTTCATACCTGTTCCGGCCGGAATCAGCTTACCAAGGATTACATTTTCCTTCAGACCAATCAATGGATCAATCTTGCCCTTGATTGCAGCTTCGGTCAATACCTTCGTTGTCTCCTGGAATGATGCTGCTGATAAGAATGAATTTGTTGCAAGCGATGCCTTTGTAATACCAAGAAGTACCTGCTTACCTTCTGCTACTTCCTTGCCTTCTTCTGCAAGCTTCTCATTCATCTCTTCAAAATCAAGAACATCAACAAGTGTTCCTGGTAAGAATTCTGAGTCACCATTGTTTTCGATGCGAATCTTCTTCAGCATCTGACGAACGATAACTTCGATATGCTTATCACTGATTTCTACACCCTGTAAGCGATATACTCGCTGTACTTCCTGCAGCATGTAATCCTGAACCGCGCGAACACCCTTGATCTTTAACAGATCATGTGGATTAATAGAACCTTCGGTAAGTTCATCACCTGCTTCAAGTTCCTGTCCGTCTGTAATCTTGATTCGTGAACCATAAGGAATCAGATAAGCTTTGCTTTCTCCGGTTTCTCTATTGGTTACGATAACTTCACGCTTCTTCTTTGTATCCTTAATCTCTGCTGTACCACTGAATTCTGTGATAATTGCAAGACCCTTAGGCTTTCTTGCCTCAAACAATTCTTCGACACGAGGAAGACCTTGTGTAATATCGTTTCCGGCTACACCACCACTATGGAAGGTTCTCATGGTAAGCTGTGTACCAGGCTCACCGATTGACTGTGCTGCAATAATACCAATTGCTTCACCAACCTGTACTGCCTGACCTGTTGCCATGTTAGCACCATAACACTTAGCACAAACGCCAACGTGTGAACGACATGTAAGAATATTACGGATCTTAACCTTTGTGATTTCCTTGCCTTCTGCATCAACACCAATTGTTACAATATCATGTGCACGCTTTGGTGTAATCATATGATTTGCTTTTACAATCACATTGCCTTCGGCATCGCAGATTGTCTCACAAGCAAATCTGCCTGTAATACGTTCTTCCAAGCTTTCGATTTCTTCACGTCCATCCATGAATGCTGTAATGTAAGTACCTGGAATTTCGCGGTTCTTACCTGCATTACAATCTGATTCGCGAACGATCAGTTCCTGAGATACGTCAACCATACGTCTGGTCAAATAGCCGGAATCGGCGGTACGAAGAGCCGTATCGGACATACCTTTTCGAGCTCCATGCGCTGACATGAAGTACTCCAATACGTCCAGACCTTCACGGAAGTTTGACTTGATTGGAAGTTCGATGGTACGACCGGTTGTATCTGCCATCAAACCACGCATACCAGCAAGCTGTTTGATCTGTTTATCAGAACCACGGGCTCCGGAATCTGCCATCATAAAGATGTTGTTATACTTATCCAATCCGGAAAGCAGCGCCTCTGTTAACTCATCATCCGTCTTTTTCCAGGTTTCAACAACGTCTCTGTAACGTTCTTCTTCTGTCAAAAGACCTCTCTTATATTTCATTGTAATACGATCTACCGTCTTTTCTGTATCCGCAATCATCTGTGGTTTCTGTGGCGGTACGGTCATATCGGAAATAGAAACGGTCATAGCAGCTCTTGTAGAGTATTTATAACCCATTGCCTTGATTTCATCCAATACTTCTGCAGTCTTTGTTGCTCCATGTGTATTGATAACTTTTTCGAGGATCTGTTTCAATCCCTTTTTACCTACATGGAATTCAATTTCATAACGAAGCACGTTTTCCGGGTTGCTACGATCTACAAATCCCAAATCCTGAGGAATGATCTCATTAAAGATCAAACGACCTAATGTTGTCTTTATATTGCCTGATACAACAGTTCCATCTGCTAATGTAGCTGTCTTGTGCACATAAATAGCCTGATGTAATGTAATCTCTTTATTTTCATATGCAAGCAATGCCTGATTTCCGCTTGGGAAATAATATCCTAAGATATCTCTTGGCTTGCAAATCACATGACGATTTCCATCTGTTACATCTTCAAAATGAATCATATCGTCAATATCGATTACATTTGCATCGATATCAGCCTTAATGCCTTCTACATCGGTATATACCTTATCAGAAACAGTTGTAATACCTTCTTCATGAGAATGATCTGCCAAACGGTCCATGGTCAGATAGTATATACCAAGTACCATATCCTGTGAAGGAACGGCTACAGGACCACCATCTGATGGCTTCAACAAGTTGTTTGGTGACAATAACATAAAGCGGCACTCAGCCTGTGCTTCTGCTGTAAGCGGAAGATGCACAGCCATCTGGTCTCCATCGAAATCGGCATTAAATGCTGTACATACAAGTGGATGTAACTTGATTGCCTTACCTTCTACAAGGATTGGCTCAAATGCCTGGATACCAAGTCTATGCAGTGTAGGAGCACGGTTTAACATAACCGGATGCTCTTTGATTACTTCTTCAAGAACATCCCAGACTTCTGTCTGTAACTTCTCTACCATCTTCTTAGCACTCTTAATATTATGTGCAGTTCCGTTTGCAACCAATTCTTTCATAACGAATGGCTTAAACAATTCAATTGCCATCTCTTTTGGCAAACCACACTGATAAATCTTAAGTTCCGGTCCTACGACGATAACGGAACGTCCTGAGTAGTCAACACGCTTTCCTAATAAGTTCTGACGGAAACGTCCTGATTTACCCTTTAACATGTCAGAAAGAGACTTCAGTGCTCTGTTACCAGGTCCTGTTACCGGACGGCCTCTTCTACCATTATCAATCAATCCGTCAACAGCTTCCTGTAACATACGCTTTTCGTTACGAACGATGATATCTGGTGCGCCTAATTCTAACAATCTTCTCAAACGATTGTTTCGGTTGATGATACGACGATACAAATCATTCAAATCAGATGTTGCAAAACGTCCACCATCGAGCTGTACCATTGGACGAAGATCTGGAGGAATTACCGGGATAACTGTCATAATCATCCATTCTGGCTTATTACCAGACTCACGGAACGCCTCTACAACCTCTAATCTCTTAATTACTCTTGCACGCTTCTGACCCGTAGCAGTCTTGAGATCTGCTTTCAGCTCTGCAGCGTCCTTTTCCAAATCAATATCGCGAAGCAGTGTCTGGATTGCTTCCGCACCCATACCTACCTTAAAGCCAGAGCCGTACTGCTCTCTCGCATCCTGATATTCCTGCTCAGACAATACCTGTTTGTACATAAGAGGTGTCTCTCCTGCATCAAGTACGATGTAAGATGCAAAATACAACACCTTTTCCAGTGTTCTCGGTGACAAGTCAAGGATAAGTCCCATACGAGATGGGATACCCTTGAAGTACCAAATATGAGATACAGGAGCTGCCAGTTCGATATGTCCCATACGCTCTCTACGAACACTTGCCTTTGTGATTTCAACACCACAACGGTCGCAGACTACGCCTTTATAGCGAATCTTTTTATATTTTCCACAATGACATTCCCAGTCCTTGCTCGGTCCAAAGATCTTCTCACAGAACAAACCATCCTTCTCTGGTTTTAATGTTCTGTAGTTGATTGTCTCAGGCTTTTTCACTTCGCCTCTAGACCATTCTCTGATCTTTTCCGGTGATGCCAAGCCAATCTGAATTGCATCAAATTCTATTGGCTGATTTGTTGCTTCTTTATTCATTGCTTCTGGCATTGCTAATCTCCCTTCTTACTATTCGTCGCCAAGATCGTCTCCATCGAAGTCGTCAGAAAAAACATCGATATCCGGTTCTTCTTCATCTTCAATGTTAACTAATTCTTCGCTGTCTGCATCGAATTCCTGCTTTGTGAATCCACTCTTTGCAAAAGATTCGTTGCTTTCAAATGCGAAATTCTTATCTCCGGCAATAATAGCATTGATATCTGTATTGCCATATTCGCTGGTTTCCATCAACTGAACTTCGTTTCTGTCTTCGTCTAAGACTTTGACATCCAGACCCAGAGACTGTAATTCCTTGAGGAGTACCTTGAATGACTCCGGAATACCCGGTTCAGGGATATTTTCACCCTTAATAATTGCTTCGTATGTCTTAACACGTCCAACAACGTCATCGGATTTCATTGTCAGGATTTCCTGTAATGTATAAGAAGCACCATAAGCCTCGAGTGCCCAAACTTCCATTTCTCCGAAACGCTGTCCACCGAACTGCGCTTTACCACCAAGTGGCTGCTGTGTTACAAGTGAGTAAGGACCCGTAGAACGTGCATGGATCTTATCATCTACCAAGTGATGCAGCTTCAGATAATGCATGTGTCCAATGGTTACTGGGGAATCGAATTCTTCACCGGTACGACCATCACGCAGCTGAACCTTACCATCGCGGCCTAACTTAACACCCTTCCACAGTTCTCTGTGCTCTCTGTTATCAGATAAATACTGCATAACATCTTCACACAACTGATCTTTATATTTTGCTTCGAAAGCATCCCAATCCATATTTACATAATCGTTGGAAAGTTCCAAAGTATCCTGAATATCAATTTCCTTTGCGCCATCAAATACTGGTGTTTCAATGTTAAATCCAAGTGCTCTTGCAGCAAGACTCAAGTGAATCTCAAGCACCTGACCAATATTCATACGTGAAGGTACACCCAATGGGTTAAGAACAATATCCAAAGGACGACCATTCGGCAGGAATGGCATATCTTCTACTGGAAGCACGCGGGAAACGACACCCTTGTTACCATGACGACCAGCCATCTTATCACCAACAGAAATCTTTCTCTTCTGTGCGATATAGATACGAACCGCCTTGTTTACTCCTGGTGATAACTCATCACCATTTTCACGTGTAAATACCTTAGCATCTACAATAATACCGTATTCACCATGTGGCACCTTCAAAGAGGTATCACGTACTTCTCTTGCTTTTTCACCAAAGATGGCGCGAAGCAGTCTTTCTTCAGCCGTCAGTTCTGTTTCACCCTTCGGTGTTACTTTACCAACTAAAATATCTCCAGCACGAACTTCTGCACCAATACGAATGATACCATTCTCGTCCAAATCCTTGAGTGCATCATCACCAACACCAGGAACATCTCTTGTGATTTCTTCCGGTCCTAACTTGGTATCACGTGCTTCTACTTCGTATTCTTCCATATGAATGGATGTATAAACATCATCCTGTACTAATCTTTCTGATAAAAGAACCGCATCCTCGTAGTTGTAACCTTCCCATGTCATAAAACCAATCAATGGGTTCTTTCCAAGTGCAAGTTCTCCCTGTGCGGTAGAAGGACCATCTGCAATCACTTCTCCCTTTTCTACATGATCTCCCTTGAATACGATCGGTCTCTGGTTATAGCAGTTAGACTGGTTGCTTCGAGAGAATTTTGTGAGGATATACTCATCCTTATCACCATCTTCTGTACGAATGATGATGCGATTAGACTCAGAACGTTCCACTACACCTGCGTGTTTTGCAACAACACAGACACCTGAATCGACTGCAGCCTTTGGTTCCATTCCGGTTCCAACAACAGGAGCTTCTGTTGTAAGAAGCGGAACAGCCTGACGCTGCATGTTTGATCCCATCAGCGCACGGTTAGCATCGTCATTCTGCAAGAATGGAATCAATGCTGTAGCTACAGAGAATACCATCTTAGGAGATACGTCCATATAATCAAACATACTCTTATCATATTCCTGTGTCTCATCAAGGAAACGACCAGATACAGAATTACGCACGAAGTATCCCTGCTCATCTAATTTTTCGTTTGCCTGCGCTACATGATAATTATCTTCTTCATCTGCTGTCATATAAACAACTTCATTGGTAACGCGAGGATTCTTTGGATCGGTCTTATCAATCTTACGATATGGCGCCTCAATAAAACCATACTCATTGATACGAGCATAACTAGCCAAAGAGTTGATCAAACCGATGTTTGGTCCTTCAGGAGTTTCAATAGGACACATTCTTCCATAATGAGAATAGTGTACATCTCGAACCTCAAATCCGGCACGATCTCTTGACAAACCACCTGGTCCAAGTGCTGACAAACGTCTCTTATGCGTCAACTCGCCAAGAGGGTTGTTCTGATCCATGAACTGTGACAACTGAGAAGAACCAAAGAACTCTTTCACAGCTGCTGTTACAGGCTTAATATTAATCAGACTTTGTGGAGAAATACCCTCCAAGTCCTGTGTTGTCATACGTTCACGTACAACTCTTTCCATACGGGAAAGACCAATACGATACTGGTTCTGCAACAATTCACCGACCGCACGGATACGACGATTGCCCAAATGATCGATATCATCTTCATGACCAATACCATATTCCAAATGCATATTGTAGTTAATTGATGCAAAAATATCTTCTCTGGTAATATGCTTTGGAATCAGATCATGGATATTCTTCTTGATTGCGTCAGCGATATCTTCTGCTGTCTCATTTTCTTCCAGGATCTGTGCTAATACCGGATAGTAAACGAGCTCGTTTACCCCAAGATCCTTTGTATCGAAATCAACATAACCATTGATATCTACCATCATATTCGAAAGAACTTTAACGTTTCTTTCTTCTCCCTGAATCCATACATATGGAACGGCTGCATTCTGGATTGCATCTGCTAATTCGCGGTTTACAACCTTACCAGCTTCAGCGAGAATTTCTCCTGTTGTCTCATCCACAACATCTTCTGCCAAAACTTTTCCGCCAATACGATTACGTAAAGCAAGTTTTTTATTGAATTTATAGCGTCCCACCTTTGCAAGATCATAACGTCTTGGATCAAAGAACATGGCGCTGATTAAGCTCTCTGCACTCTCAACGGTAAGCGGTTCACCCGGACGAATCTTACGATAAAGTTCAAGAAGACCACCTTCGTAACTACCATTCGGTTCCTTTTCTGTAATAGCAGGATCCTTTGCAAAGGAAGCAAGAAGCTTTGGTTCCTCGCCAAACAAATCAATAATCTGCTGGTTTGTGCCAACTCCTAATGCACGAATCAATACAGAAATTGGAACTTTTCTGGTTCTATCAACACGAACATAGAAAACGTCATTGGAATCTGTCTCATACTCCAGCCATGCACCACGGTTCGGAATTACTGTACAAGAATATAACTCCTTACCAACCTTGTCGTGTCCGATTGCATAATAGATTCCTGGGGAACGAACCAACTGGCTGACGATAACACGTTCTGCACCATTGATTACGAATGTACCTGTCTCCGTCATCAAAGGAAGATCTCCCATAAAGATCTCATGTTCATTGATCTCGTCAGTCTCTTTGTTGTAAAGACGAACCTTTACCTTCAAAGGAGCAGCATATGTCGCATCTCTTTCCTTACACTGTGGAATTGTATATTTTACATCATCTTTGCATAATGTAAAATCAACAAACTCCAAGCTGAGCTGACCGCTGTAATCTGCGATCGGAGAGATATCGGCAAATACTTCCTTTAATCCCTCATCAAGGAACCACTGATAAGAATCTCTCTGGATCTCAATCAGGTTAGGCATCTCCAATACCTCTTTTTGTCTCGAGTAACTCATACGCATGCTTTTTCCAGCTTTAACTGGACGTATTCTGTTTTTCTCCATTGACGTTTCACCTCTCGTTTTTATTTTAAGTCTATTGAAAAACGGGCATAAAAATCCCATTGCACCACAATAAAGCACCCTATACTATACAACAATTCCCCCAAGGATGCAAGAACTTTTTTTATTTTTTGCTTGACAAATTACAACTTTTTTGCTTCCATTCACACAAATTCAATATTTTTTTCTCGCCGACACAATAAAAAACACCAGGATTACGAATAACCCTGGTGTCTCTGCTTACAAAACTTTTATCTCGTCAGGCAAAATTACTTTAATGTAACCTTAGCGCCTTCTGCTTCTAACTTAGTCTTGATGTCTTCTGCTGTAGCCTTGTCAGCTGCTTCCTTAACAAGCTTTGGAGCTCCGTCAACTAATTCCTTAGCTTCCTTTAATCCAAGACCAGTTGCTTCACGAACAACCTTGATAACCTTAACCTTGTTAGGACCTACTTCTGTAAGTTCTACGTCGAACTCGTCCTTTTCTTCAGCTGCTGCTGCGTCTCCGCCTGCTGCTGCTACTACAACGCCTGCTGCTGCAGATACGCCAAATTCTTCTTCACAAGCCTTTACTAAGTCATTTAACTCTAATACGCTTAACTCTTTGATAGCTTCGATAAATTCTTCTGTTGTCATCTTTGCCATGATAATTTCCTCCGTTTTTAAATTTGATTTAATAATTTCTTTTAAAATGTAGTTCTGCTCGCTAAACTCAAACTTCGTTTACACTCGTTTTCGTTAATCTCACAGAACCGCCTCGCACTAGGCTCTAACTCCGCCTACTGCTCGTCAGCTGCTTCTTCGCTCTCAGCTGCTGCTGGAGCTTCTGCTACTTCGCCACCCTGCTCTGCGATCTGGTTAAGAACTCTAGCCAGATTTGTAATAGGTGACTGTAAGCTTCCAAGTAACTTGGACAGTAATTCGTCTCTTGATGGAACGGCTGCCACTGCCTTCATTCCGTTTGCGTCGTAGAATGTTCCTTCTACAACACCAGCCTTGATTTCAAGTGCAGGTGCAGTCTTTGCAAACTTAGCAAGGATACGTGCAGGAGCTGTTGCATCTTCTGTTGAGATAGCAATTGCGCTAGGTCCCTCTAACACTGGAGCAAGGCTTTCATAGTCTGTTCCCTTGAAAGCGAAGTTCATCATTGTGTTCTTGTATACCTTGTAAGTAACGCCTGCTTCTCTTAATTCCTTACGTAACTGTGTGTCTTCTGCTACCGTTAATCCACGATAATCAACAACAACTACTGACTGTGCGTCCTTGATGCTTGCTGAAATCTCTTCAATAATCGGCTGCTTTAATTCAACTTTTGCCACGTTTCGTGTACCTCCTTATTTTATTTCATCTTGCTTAGACTTTGGAGATTTTATCTAATGCTTTGCCAACCAGCAAAACAAAAGCCCCTTTGCACTAGACAAAGAGGCTCAAAAAATCATAATCATATCGTCATAAAAACGATCGACTGTCCTCGGTAGGTTGTGTACGTTATGCCTTGCGGCACCTACTGTCTTCGGCAACATGCTTTCGCATTATATCATTGTATTATACGAATGTCAATAACTACTGTGTAACTTTTGCAACATTTACCTTAACGCCAGGTCCCATTGTAGGAGCCAAAGAAATGCTCTTAATGTACTGGCCCTTAAGACTGCTTGGCTTAGCCTTGTTAATGGCATCCATAAGGGTCTGGAAGTTGTCCGCTAATTTTTCCTCTGTAAAGGAAGCTTTTCCAATTGGCACATGGATAATATTGGTCTTATCCAATCTATACTCAATCTTACCAGCCTTGATATCGTTAACAGCCTTTGTTACATCCATTGTAACTGTTCCTGCCTTAGGGTTTGGCATTAAGCCCTTAGGTCCAAGTACACGTCCCAAACGACCTACAACACCCATCATGTCAGGTGTAGCAACAACAACATCAAAGTCCAACCATCCATCATTCTGGATTCTTGGAATCAACTCGTCTGCTCCAACAAAATCTGCACCTGCAGCTGTAGCTTCATCAGCCTTAGCACCCTTAGCGAATACTAAAACCTTTACGTCTTTACCAGTACCATGTGGTAAAACTACAGCGCCACGAATCTGCTGTTCTGCATGACGTCCGTCACAACCAGTTCTGATATGAGCTTCGATTGTCTCATCAAACTTAGCAGTAGCATTCTTCTTAACCAAAGCAATTGCTTCTGCTGTTTCAAATTGAGCTGACTTGTCGTATGACTTTACAGCCTCAACGTATTTCTTTCCTCTTTTCATTACTATTTACCTCCTGTGGTATTATCGGGAGAGGTCCCTCCCACTATTTCAACTTGCTTCAAATCGTGTAAATAAGGTAGTTGCTTTCGGCCTATTCGGTCACCTCAACACCCATGCTGCGTGCCGTCCCTTCGATCATTGACATAGCAGCTTCTACTGTTGCTGCATTCAAGTCAGGAAGCTTTGTCTCTGCAATCTCCTGTACCTGAGCCTTTGTGATCTTAGCAACTTTCTTCTTGTTTGGTTCACCTGAACCAGACTGAATCTTAGCAGCCTTCTTAATTAATACTGCTGCTGGTGGTGTCTTTGTGATGAAGCTAAAGCTTCTGTCTGCGTAAACAGTGATAATTACAGGTACAACTGTATCTCCCATATCAGCTGTCTTTGCGTTAAACTGCTTTGTAAATTCTACGATGTTAACACCATGCTGTCCAAGTGCAGGACCAACTGGTGGTGCAGGTGTAGCTTTACCAGCAGGAATCTGCAACTTAATATATCCTTCGATTTTCTTTGCCATTGGATTGTTCCTCCTTAATTCATTTTCTTAACATCTGCAAAACTGATTTCAACCGGTGTTTCACGACCGAACAGTTCTACATTGATCGTCACGCTCTGCTTATTGTGATTCATTGCCTGAATAACACCAACGGTATCTTTCCATACTCCGCCGATTACCGCAACCATATCTCCCTCGTCAAAGTCAACGACCACATTGTCAGCCTTGATTCCCAGCGGTCTCATTTCAGCATCTGTAAGTGGTACAGGCTTGCTTCCAGGTCCTACGAACCCGGTCACGCCTCTGGTATTTCTGACCACATACCATGTGTCGTCGTTCATGATCATATTAATCAGAACATATCCTGGGAACATCTTCTTGGAAGATGTTTTTCTAACACCATCTTTCAATTCTGTGACATCCTGCATAGGAACACGAACCTCAATAATCTGATCTTCCAAATGACGATTCTCGATGGTCTTGTCAATATTCGCTTTGACTTTATTCTCATAACCTGAGTAGGTATGAACTACATACCAGTGTGCCTCTGCCATAATACTTCTGCCTCCATTATAAATTCACTAGAAAATCAACGCCATACTGAATCACGTAATCCAGGATTACGATGATAAATGCAACTACAACCGACGTAACAACAACTGCTACTGTCTGCCTCCCAACTGACGAGCCATCTGGCCAGATGATCTTAGAGAACTCTGTCTTTAGTCCTGCGATACGCTGGGACATGCTTTTCTTTTCTGTGTCTGCCATATCAACTCTCCTTTACCCCAATTACTTGGTTTCTTTGTGTAAAGTGTGTTTCTTACAGAACTTGCAGTACTTACTCGTTTCCATACGATCTGGATGAGTTTTCTTGTCTTTTGTCGTATTGTAGTTACGCTGCTGACATTCTGTGCATGCCAATGTTATTTTCGTGCGCACAACTTCCACCTCCACTTAATTTTTTCTTGTGTTTTTCTATGCCAGAAATTTAGGCATAAAAAAAAGACCTACTTCCGTCGCCTAACAAATATACCATATAAGCTTTTCACCGTCAACTTATTTTTTTCTTTTTTCGCCATCACAGAATGTGGCGCCTATTTAATAAGAAGTTTCCATATTTTGTGGATGACATTTTTGTCAAAACGTACTATAATATAAATGAATAAATGGATTTTTATACCCTGTGCACAGATGGTTATGAAACAAGGAAGGTTTCGTTGGATTCTCAACACACCAGCTGATGCATATTTCAAGGAAGAAAGGAGGGGATGTCTTATGGCTCGTATTGACGCCGCATGTAATTATCTTTTGTCAACCTATGGCAAAGCCACAGGTTCTCGTTATGATTCCCATAAGAAAAGTGAATTGCGCTCACTTTACAACAACATCATAAAGTTAAACAAAGAATCCCCTCTATATAAGATTACACAGACAGGGGATGTTAAAGAATTTGCTATCGATGTCAAGGCCAATGCACACCAGCTGCAAAATGCCATTTCCGCGCTAAATGATGACGGGGATGATATTGCATCTATGCTTAAGAAAAAAGTAGCGGTATCCTCTGACGAAGATACTATTTCTGTACATTTTGTAGGAAATGATGCTGACCAGGATCAAAACGGCTTTGATATGGAAGTCATTTCTCTGGCTGGACCGCAGACCAACGAAGGTCATTATCTGCGCCGCAATGATTACAGCTTTGAAGAAGGGACATACTCCTTTGATTTGGACATGCCAACAAATTCCTATGAATTCCAGTTCAATGTCAATCCCGGTGATAATAACTTTGATGTCCAGAGCAAAATCGCCCGCCTGATCAACCAGTCAGACATCGGTCTGCTTGCAGAGGTAAAGCTAAACCGTCGAGGCGAGAGCGCGCTTAGCATCCAATCCAAACAAACCGGACTTTCTGCAGATGAAACATCCATTTTCTCTATCCAGTCCGGAAGTTCATGGAACGAAATCAATACCCTTGGTATTTCACATATTACGACACCTGCAACCAACTCTGTTTTCCGTTTAAACGGACAGGAACACTCGTCTTTGTCAAATACCTTTACCATCAATCGCTCTTTTGAAGTGACAATGCATAAGGCTTCCGCAGAGGCAGGCAAGCCAGTCCATATTGGCTTTCAGGCAAGCACTGCTGCCATCACAGAAGGCATTGACAATTTACTGGGCGCATACAATAAGTTATATGATGTAGGAAGCAAATATGCCACATTACATGGCAGCCACCGCCTGTTAAACGAGGTTTCTGCCATCAGTAATCATTTTTCTGATGCACTTGCTGCTGTTGGTATTTCCTCTAATGAAAGCGGACATTTACAGCTGAACCCAGAGCATTTTTCTGCTGCCATCTCAGGAAATGATGCTTCCGAACATTTTAACACGTTGAACCAATTTAAGAGTGCGTTGTCCCGCGAAGTCAACCGCATCTCTATTGATCCGATGCGCTACATCAACAAAGTAATTGTAGAATATAAAAATCCCGGCAAAACCTTTGTGGCACCATATGCCCCAAGTGCTTATGCCGGAATGCTCATTGACCAGGCTCTATAAGACATTCTCTTCTTTCAGAATGTTACACATCTTCCTCATTCGCTCGATGTAGGTATGATCTGCTTTTACACGTTCATACCCACATCGGGCGATTTTTTACGTTCTTCTTCATGTTTTGAATAAAAATCAAGCCTAAATCATCCAATACGCTCCAATCGTTCCTTCGCCGGCTCATAATTTCCCGCTTTTCTGTAAAATTCCTTTGCCTCGTCCATACGATACTGTTTTTCACGACACTGTCCCGCATAATAACAAGAAAGATAGCTGTTGCTCCCTTCAATCGCATCCGGTTTTTCATTTGTCGCTTTAGCAAATTCTATAACTGCCTGTTCGTATTGTTTCTGCTCGAAATAAATAAGCCCCATAAGCATACAGAAATCTGCATATGCACTAAAGTCATCATAGACAGCTTCAAGTACAATCCCTTCTCTTCCCTGATCACTATTAAGCAAAGACAATCCGTACCCTTTGACCATCTCGATTACAAACTCGTCTCTGATATCTAAATTAAACGCAAGCCCCATCTCAAAGTACTGCGCTGCCGTCGCATAATCATCAATGATATAAAAGCTCTTACCCAATGTATATAGCAGATATCTCAACTCATTCTGCACATCCTCTGGTGCTTCCTGCAAATCTTCATCCGCATGCATATTCACAAAATGCTCCAGCTCCATCTGCAGTAATTCGATGCTGCGCAATACATCTTCTTTATCGCCAATATAATCTTCCACAAAAAAATCTTTCGCCAATGTATATGTCATAAATACGCTCCATTCTGTTTTATATCTATTGGCCTATAGCACGCCGTTCTTCCGGCAAAAGATCAAAATGTCGTGACACAATTGATTTCATCACTTCTATATCTGTCTTCATTTTTTCATGACTCTCAATAGAAATGCTATATCTGTCAAACTGCGTTCCATATGTATCACATAACGTAATAATTCCTGGTCGAATATCGTTTTCGATGTCAATCTCAATGTTCGTTACACGGTCTTTGATATTTGTTATCTGAGTCTCCATGTTCGTTACTCGATCTTTCACTTCCGACATATCTTTCTTCAATGGCTCAAGTTTTTCATCTAATCTCTGGTCCATCATGTTAGACATCGCTACCAGCAATTCTTCATTCGTCATAACTTCTTCCTCCTTTCATACATATTTCCTTTGGGAACATTGTATAAGGCAAGAATTCATGAACTAAATGACACTACTCTAAGATAAAATTGAAACGTGAACTGCTCATCAGCACGCCCTCCGAAGAATCACCGCCTTATGTGCCATTGATTGTACTCTCATTTTTCTAAAAATGCAAGGCGAAAATATCAACACATCATTAAATAAAAAAGTTATTTATTCTTTTCGCTTCATTTTCCTGCTTTTTCTTCTGAATCATAAATTGATATGACTGAAGTGCTTGCTTCTTCTTTTGCTCCGAAACAGCTTTTGCATAGTCAAGATCTTCCAGTTTGCTCTTTGACGCTGTTGTATTATAAGAAACATTCGCATTGTATCTAGCCGCATAATCAAGTCTATTATACTCGGCTCCGCCTTTACTTCTCTGTTCGGTTACTTTATCCAATGCGCGATCTATCGTATCCAAATTAAAATTCCCAGTAACATCAAAATCCTTTATGCCAAGTGCAGCAAGTGTCGCATCGCCTGCACTAATCGAAACTTCATTCCCCTTTGAACTTGTCACCATAGAAAAAGCTGTATTAGAACCATCTAGTAATTTTTTGCCATTGTAGTCCGTCTGATCCGCAATATTTGCAATCCCCTGCTTTAATTGATCAACTTCTTTTTGAATAGCGTTTCGACCGCTATCACTCAAAAAGCCATTTTTCGCCTGCACTGCGAGTTCGCGCATTCTCTGGAGATAATCTGTGATGTTGCCAAGCGCTGCATCAGAAATATTTAGTGCATCTTTCCCTGATTCAATATTGCGCGAACCAGCATCATAGCCCTTGATTTGTTTCGTCTGCTCTTCAATTATACTCAAATCAGCTGCTCCATCGGCTGCTGTATTTATTCTTTTCCCGCTCGCAAGTTTTCTGTAATCCGATTGTGTAGAAATATTTGAAATTCCGTTCATATCGCTTACCTCCTTTGTAATCATTATATAATGGTTCTGGGAAAATTTCAATTTGCACTATCTGGTTTTTCCCTATAATGTATCAATCAGCGATATTACTTCTTTGATTGGCATAATTCGCTCATCCACCTCTAACGCTCTATGGTTTTTCAATATGTCTATTGCTGTCTGCTGCATTGCTGGAAATGCACTTCTAATTAGTTGATTTGCGTAAATAACAACATTTACACCATATTCGCCAAGTTCTTTTTCCGTTACACTGTTATACGATGTAGGGACTACAACTAACGGAATGTCCTTATATATCTCTCTAAACTTCGTGCAAAATTCAAGAATCTCTGTAGGATCTTTCTTTCTACTATGAATCATGATACCATCTGCACCGGCTTCTACATACGCCTTCGCTCTGTTCAGCGCATCCTCCATCCCTTTTTCAAGTATCAGACTTTCCACTCTTGCAATTATCATAAAATCAGATGTTAGTTGAACTTTTTTTCCAGCTCTTATTTTTTCGCAAAAATGTTCTATCGTATCTTGTTCCTGTTCCACTTCAGTCCCAAACAGTGAATTTCTCTTCAAACCTATTTTATCTTCAATAATTATGGCAGATACACCCATTCGTTCCAGTGATCTGACAGTATATACAAAATGGTCAATCAGACCGCCTGTGTCACCATCAAAAATAATTGGTTTTGTTGTCACCTCCATAATATCATTGATTGTACGCAATCTAGATGTTATATCAACAACCTCTATATCAGGTTTTCCTTTTTCTGTTGAATCGCACAAACTCGATACCCACATTGCATCAAATTGATCTAATCCTTGCTCAGATGCCACAACCGTTTTTTCTGCAATAAGACCTGTTAATCCACTGTGTGCCTCTATGGTTTTTACAACAGGAACCAAGTGCAACAATTTCTTTAATCGCGCTCTTCTAAATTCTGGCATCGCCAATTTTTGTTGAATTTGTCTGTCAATCTTAGCAACCCTATCATTGTATGTATATGGTATTTCTACTAATTCTCCACCATATTTTTCTATATTCTCAAGCACGTTTTCCCTAATAGAGTTTTTGGGTTCTTTTCTCCAATCATCTCCATGAACAACAATATCTGGTCGCTCTTGTTCAAATATATCATCATACATAATGGATTTTTGCACGATCACTCTTTTTACATTAGGAACTTTACTAATCATTTCCATTCTTTCTTCCAACGATTTGATAGGAAATAAATTGTATCGGATCATTTCAGCGTCACATAGAACGCCCACTGTGACCTCCCCTAATTTAGCAGCTTCGTTTATAATATTAAGATGTCCTTCATGTATTACTTCTACGCAAAAACATGTATATACTTTTTTCATCGCATACTATCTCCATCGTGGTTATCTATCAGATTCAAAAAACGTTCTAGACTATATATCAAGAATTTCTGTTCTCCTGTCATTCCCTCAATACAATTTTCCTTAAATTCACTGCGTTTTGGTCCACCCCAATCCCTTAGCCAATAATCCGTTGCACGAGCCATAGCAATTTTTTCCGGAATTTCTAACTGTGGATACTTCTCTTTAAAAAGTGCTCTTATCAAATACTTACTCTCTCCATTGCGCACTCTTTCCAAATCTAATGGTTTTCCCATCTTTAATTTTGCATATGGGTCAAAATATTTTATATTCGCATATTCAAAACTATTAATATATGCTGCAGAGGACGAACTTGCAAATACTTCATTTAAAAACTTTATATAGTCTACATAATCACCCACCTGGTATCTTCTATACACAGCATCCATATCTTCATATTCTTTTAATACTTTTTGCGGCTGTACAAATGTATATCTTTCTTTCCATTCCTCATATGTCCAATCCCGAGAAAGTAATCGATCCATTCCGCCAAATGCCATATCTGCATTATCACCATAAATTATCTTTTTAATGCCATCCTGTTGCATTCTCTTCACTAATGCATATACTTGGGGCTCATTCGCAAATACAGGGCAACCATCATTTAGCATCAATTCATCCATACAAGCTATATAGTCATCCCAATCCACATCAACGACAATGTGTTCAAGTCCATATATTTCGCAATATTTTTTCGCACGAGCTGTCTCATCTACAGCGTTTGGTGCAGAGCATTTTGCAGTATATGCTTTCGTCCCCTTCGGCATGTATGACGCAAGTATCGCTGAATCCATACCTCCGCTAAGCAAAATTCCCGCATCCGATAAATCAATAGCAGACAGCTGTGATTTTATAGCATGGTCTATCTCTTCTGCCGAATCACATGCCAACTTTTCATCCTCATCATATAATGTAATATTTTTATGTTTTAAATTCTCTGAAAATACTTTTTCTTCATCCACAATATATCTAAATGTCAAAAAAGAGCTCATACAATATTTTTTATCTATCACCATAACATTCTCTCCTACTATCACATTTTTCCCATAATTTCTTCTGCTTTTTTTAAATCATTCACATCATCTACTTCATACCATTTTTCACCCCGAAGGACTTCTCCATATATAGGGGTATTTCCCATCGTCACTATACTTCTCATAACTTTTTCCATTGGTTGCATAACCCCATTTTTTTCTATATAGGATTCCACTTCCGGCATCAAACTATTTCTTACAAACGCCACACTAAACTTATGGATATTAACAGTCTTATATTTATCCGAAAGCACATATCCATCTTCTTGATCGCTCTTATGTCTCCAATCAATTATCCTTGCATCCTTGCCCAGAGTCACAAATGTTCCTTCTAAATTCTCGTTATACGGTTCCAATATTGACACATTTTTATATCTTGATTCGTCTGCCCTCTGTAAAACTTTTTTTTCAAAAACGACATCACCTTCTATGACATATAGAAAATCAAATTCTCTGTTTATGCTTTCCAATCCATAATTTAATGATAGTATCGTGTTGCTATTTTTATAGTCCGGATTAACGACAAATTGTATATCCATCCCAACCTTCATCTCTTTGATTTGCTGCATCAATTTTTCATGCAAATATCCGACAACAATTATCACTTCCTTGACATCAAAACTTTCCAGATTTTCTAAAGTTCTCTGTATAATTGGCATACCACCAACCTTTGTCATGCATTTGTGTTCTGTTTCTGTCAGTGGTTTTAATCTGCTTCCCAATCCAGCTGCCAAAATTATTGCTGTTTTTCTCATTCTTTACCTCTCTATTCCAACCCAAGCTCATTTACAATCGCTTCACATAAAATAGTGCTAGCAACTTCTAATTCATCCAACGACAAGTATGTCGGTGCCAAACGCAAAAACTTATCCTCCGGATCAATCCCATATGGAAACGTAGACCCTGCTGGCGTTATTCTAAGTCCTCTTTCTTTACAATACTCATACACCTTTTTTGCACCACCTGATGCAAATTCTAGATTGATAAAATAACCTCCTTTTGGATTATTCCATTTTACATTATCATTATATCCAATTCGATTTGTTAACATATCATCTATCAAATCAAACTTAGGTTTTATAATCGTCCTATGTTTTGCCATATGATCCAATACACCCTGTTTATCTTTCAAAAACAAGGCGTGTCTCAACTGGTTTATTTTGTCTCCAGTTTTCAATTGTAGCAACGATGTTTTCTCAAGCCACTTAATATTCTCTATACTAGATGCACATCCTGCTACTCCACCTCCCGGAAAAGTAATTTTGGATGTTGAGAAAAACTCAAATACCCTGTTCGGATGAACCGAAGTGTTTTTTAATATATTACTTATCGCAACTTCCTCGTCTGTTAAATGATGCACCACATATGCATTATCCCAAAAAACTCGAAAATCACTTGCAGCTTCCATACTTGCAATCCTATGAACAACTTCATCCGAATAGATTGCACCTGTTGGATTTGAATACAATGGCACACACCACATACCCTTTATGCAGGTATCATTTTTCACTAGTTCCTCTACGATATCCATATCCGGACCATCATCGTTCATTTTTACTGGAATCATCTCAATTCCAAATGTTTCACATATTTTGAAATGCTTCTCGTATCCAGGTGATGGACATATGAATTTTACATTTCCTGATTCTTTCCAAGGTTTTTCTCCATCAAGTCCCAAAAACATAGCCTTTGCCACCACATCATACATAATTGTAGTGCTCATGGTTGATCCCAAATAAATTTGCTCATTGGAAACATCTAGTATCTCAGAAAAAATGTTCTTTAACGGGGTAATTCCACCGGTTCCCGCGTAGCCCCTATAATCAGTTTCATATTCTAAGACAGTATCTGATCTTACTAGATCTAGCATAGGCAAGGACAAATTTAATTGTTCTTTGCAAGGCCACCCTCTTTCCATATTCAAATTTACATTCATCATTTCTACGCTCATCTTTTACCTCACGAATTTCCATGTACTTTATTGATTTCCTCAATCTCCTCTATTACAGCATCTAATGATGTGAATAAATTGGAGAATGCCCTTTTGACACTCTATCCTCCACTGGTGGCAATTGCATATAATCGCCATACCATTTTTTTAGCACTTCATCATACCCTATTGGTATTCGATACTTCTCACCCTCAAATTCCATTAAAGCACTCTGTTCATACCATTTTTTTGGCATAACCACGGAACCATCCCTAGGTTGTGGATAAAATCGGCCAAAATAACCAATACCAATGTTTTCTGATGTGTCATAATCATATCGCATAAGCATTTCATTCATTTTTTCAAATAATTTCTTGTGTGTTTTTAAAGAATATCTATCTGTTCCATACGGAAGCACCACCTGTTCGCTCCATACATTTTCCCAATACATAAACTCCTGTCTAAAGGTGACCTGTTCTTTTGTCTCTTTCGGATATCCACATAATGGGAAAATATCTATACCCATCCCGGTCCATGCACGCATTGGGAAAAATCGGTATTCCGTAAAGATATCTTCATTTTCTATTTTTGACAGCGTGCTTATTGGAAGATCCTCAAGCTGTTCATTAAATACACTGTTCCAGAAAAATTCACATTCTTTTGGAAACAATTTTCCAAATTTGATATAATCTGGGGCAGGCATGGTAATATCAATATCTTCATCCCAAGGTATAAATCCTTTATGTCGTACAGCACCTATGAGCGTACCAAAATGAAGATAATATCTTAAACTATGCTCTTCACAGAATTCATGAAACCACTTTAATATCTTCAACTGCAACAATTGTGCTTCTCTTAACGAAATCTCCCTCGCACCTTCTGGTAGCACCAAATTATTAGGCATCGTATTCATTGTAATATTATTAAACACATGTATATCATTTTTTAACCCTGCATCTATATTTAACAACGAGTCTACTCTCTGTTGGGAATCTCGTAATGGAGTAATCAAAATATAGTGTTCTCCTGCATCCGCAATATACGCACCGATTTCTTTTTCTGACCTAATTTTTAATCCACACCAGATTTCTCCAATTCTTCGTTCATCAAATATTTCAATGTTTTGAATTCCTTCCCGCAAAAAGAAATAGATAAAAGTTTTTGATAATACATCAAACCCATACACAATTATTCTTTTATTATGTAAATCACATGTTGCAATTTCTTCCATCGCAACTTCTTTTATGTATTTTTCGCAATTATCATATATCATATTTTCTTGTCTCCATTATTTTCGGTTATTTATCGTTATTCATTTTTTCTGCAATTTCCATAAGCATTTCATTGGTTATAACACTAAAGTGTTCTCCATCTTTTTCTATATAAGCGCCTTCATATGGTGGAAACCAAAAAGCTTTTATTTTTCTTTCGATTTCCTCTGGCGAATCTGTTTCATAAATTTTTCTAGCTCTATTCAAATCTTTTCTTTTATAAAATTTTCCCGTTTGCTGTTGCTCAACAGATGTCAAACTTCCAATTTTCACATACTCATTTACCAAATGTTTCAACATTTCATATCCCAAATCCCACGTTGCATTACTAAGCAATATTCCGTATTGTAAATCCGGCGTGATTTCAAAATATCTCTTTTCAATAATTGGTCCCCTATCAAATTCACTTGTCATAATATGAAAAGTACCTCCCCAATAGGTTTCTCCATTATACAGTCCATGACAAGCACATGCATTTCCTTTGTATTCAGGGAGTGGCGCAGGATGATAATTTATTGCACATTTTGTTTTCCCCAAAATATAGTCGTCTATTTTTTTAGGATAAGAAAAAGAAATCAGCAAGTCGATAGATGATTCTTCAAAATCTTCATTTATTTTATCCCGCGTTTTGTCATCATAGATGTTAATATCATTTTTTTCGCAAATTTCTCTAACGTTTTCACATCTATCTGGTATTAAACATCCTCTCAATTCAATATTCTCGTTTGACAATAAAAAATTTAATCCTCTAACTGCATTTTTTGAATTTCTGCACGCATATAATACTTGCTTCATTTTTCCTTTTTCTCCTTAAAATTCTAAAATAACGTTTTATAACGGCAAATATTGATGCCACGGGCAGAAAATTTCAATCTGTTGATATCCCATCTCTTGTAATTGTTCTTCTATGTCAGCCGTATACGGACTTGCGACAACAACATTGTAATCCGTCAATCTTGGAGCAACTATTTCTACTCCATTGATTCGCAAGTGATGCAGTCTTTCATTGTTTTCAAAAATCATTTTTGGCTTATAACCTTCTCCAAATTGTCCAAAAAATTCTTCCGCATATCCACCTGCTCCAAATAAAACAAAATCTTTTTCTATGCATTTCAAAAGCAAATCATAATTATTATTTAAACTATATTTTTGTCTTTTCTCAGGACATACTTTATCAATATTGTTGACAATATATCTATTTGATATCGTCTCTGTTGACGTAGATGTTCTTACCTTGAAACCATTAAATGTTGCCCCTCTTTTTTTATAATATTTTTTTGCACTATCATTTCCTTCAACACAAAATATTTCCATGTTCTGTATCCCTTCAGAAAGCAACAATGAACATGCGGCTGTCCATAACGCACTCCCTATGCCCCTGTTTCGATACCCCTCTTTTGTATGAAAATAGTCTAGCAATCCGCAATTCATTTTCCCCTCAAAGAACTTAACACCTGCAAATCCCACAACCTTTCCGTCCAAATCATATACAAGTATTTTTCTATCAGCTTTCCTATAATATATAATCCACTGTTCATAAACAGATTCTTGCGTCAATCCATTTAAATAGCATTCATTCATGATTCCTTGATATGTCACTTTTCGATTGTGCAAATGTATTTCTGCAATTTCTTTTAAATCTTTTTTCTGAGCAAACCTTATCATACGTCCCTTGCCCTACCTTCTACTTTGTCAGTTCCAAACTCTATTGATATTTTTGTTTTCATTCATATAAACCTTAAATATTCCGTGTGGTTTCTGCTGTTCTCTTGGCGGCAACACAGTATAATCTCCATACCATTTGCGCAACACTTCATGATACCCTATTGGAACTCTACACTTCATAGTCTCAAAATCGCACAATATATATTCATCGTACCATTTTTTTAACATTACACGTGTATCATCTGTAGCCTTTGGTTTATCATAACCAAAATATCCTACCCCTATATACTCAGACTCATCATATGGATATCGCAGCATAATCTCATTCATTTTTTGAAACATATTCATATGCTCTTTCTTAGAATACTTCTCGGTTCCATACGGGATTACTATTTTTTCTTTCCAGCATCGCGTCCAATAACCAAATTCATCCATATAGCGCATCTGGTCATCATAATCTTTCGGATATCCACACAGTGGAAAAATATCTATTCCAATCCCAGTCATTGTTCTTATAGGAAACGACCTGAATTCTGTCAACATTTTTTTCGATTTAATTTTAGACAATGTACTTATCGTATAGTCCTGGACACCTTCGTTAAACATACTATCCCAAAAGAAATCTGCATCCTTAGGGAAAATTTTTCCTAACCGTAAATAATCATCCACCGGCATAGCTATATCGATATCATCATCCCACGGAATAAATCCCTTATGACGTACAGCGCCTAAAAGCGTTCCATAATCCAAAAAATAGCGCAAATGATTCTCTTCGCAAAAACTTGTGAAAAATTGCAATACTTCCAACTGTATTTCCTGACATCTTCTCAATTCAATTTGCCTGCCATAATCTTCCTCCGCATATATATTTGGTAATTTGTTCATCGTAATATAGCTCAAATCCCATATACATTCCTTTAGATTTGGAAATGAAGTTTCGATATCGTTTATAATATTACTTCCTTTTTGATAATCTGTTACTATAATGCAATAATTTTGTGGTTCATCAATCGTTTCTAGTACTTCTTTTACTCCCTGAACTTGTATGTCGTTCCATACTTCACCCCTTCTTTCATCATCGACCAAGACAATATTCTCTATATTATTTTCTTTCAAAAGAAACACTACTGTTTCTGACATACTATCCATTCCATCTATGATAATTGTCCTATGTAATAATTTCCTATTCTCTGCATCTTTGTTAATTATCTCTTCAATGTATTTACCACAGTTATCGTATAGCACTATCTTTCTCCTATATCTTTTCGTTGGACAATTTGCGTTTTCACTATATTATACCTCGTCCTCGCATATCCTTTAATGCGTCAATTAACCTATCATTATCTTCTAATGTCAAATTTCCGATATGACCAACGCGACAAACACAATCCTTTAATTCTCCACCATTTGGACAGATCCATATATTATATTCATCCTTTAATGTAATAAAAATATCATAAGCAGATGCCGTTGTCGGATGTAATGCCGTCATTGCATTTGACATGGATTCAGAGAAAAACACAAATGGCAATTCCAAAATTCTTTCTCTAAAGTTTTTTGCTAGTAACTGTATTTTTGATATTTCATGTTCTACTCCACCATTCTTTTCTATTTCCCTCAATCTTGCATTTATTTGTCTTAAAATCCCCACCGCAGGCGTAAATGGTGTTTGACCTCTTTCTCCATCCTTTAACGCAACTTTTAAGTTAAGGTATAAGCAACTCGGTTCATTGCTATCTATTCTTCTTAATGCTTTATCCGATAAAACAACAAAAGATACTCCCGGAGGACATGCTAACGCTTTCTGTGAACCTGCAATCATCACATCTACGCCCAATGCTTTCATATCGAACGGATCTGCCAAAAATGAACTGATTGCATCCACAATAAGAAACAAATCATTATTTTTACAAAACTCACTAATAATGTTCATATCATAATAAACACCTGTTGATGTTTCATGTACGTTCACTACAAACGCTGTAAAATCTTTATGATTATGCACATATAAATCCTGTTCTGTAAGTTTTTTACCTTTTTCTAGTCTAATCTCCGTATACGGTATCTTATGTATTTCACACAAATCCACAAATCGTTGTCCGAAACCACCACCATTAACAACAAGAACCTTATCATCTTTTGTCAGCGTATTTATAACTGCCGCCTCCATAGCCGCTGTTCCTGAACCAGTAAGAAACACCACTCTACCAGCTTCTTCCGCTCCAGAAAATTTTTTTACAAGAGTTTCATTTTCTTTCATTATCTTTGAAAATTCATCCGTTCTAAAATAAGGTACTTGTTCTGCACCTATTCTACATATTTCGTCAGAAGCCATCACTGGACCAACTGTAAAATTTAACATATCCTTTTTCTCTCTCATAATTAATGCTCCTTATTCCTCTGGAAACGAAATACTTGTTGCTGTATGTCTTGGTTTTCTACTTTCTTCTGGTGGTAGTGTCATATAATCCTTACCAAAAGAATGTTCCAAGAATCCCTCTGTATCCTTAGGGCATGTAAACCACGCATCTTCGAACCATATTTTATCTGTATCAATAAACCACTCTTTTTTAAATCCAGCGGTATCAACCGGATCTCCCCACCCTTGGATTCTTACCTTACTGAAACCTTTGTCATTATACTTTTTACTTAATTTTTCAAATATTTTAAAAGCTTTTTCTTTTGGGAATAAATTCAAAATCCAAAAACCAAACTTATTCATTCCTGGTTTATAATTTCCAAGTGCCACCTCTGAATACAACATTTTTCTTGCAATCCAGCATTTTGCATTATAGATATCCTTTGAGATCTTTTTTTCAGGCAAATCATCCACCGGAAAAATATCAATAAAAATACCTCTTCGCATGGTAAGCATATCCTGTCCTGCTCTCTGAAAGTTTGTACCATTTCGAAGCATTCTCGCATATCCCCATCGATATCCTGCATCTGTTTTATGATTTTGCAGAAAATACTTTTTTGTATTCAACTGCGTTTTACATACTTCACAAAATCGCTCATATTCACTTCTTAACATTCTGACATCGACATCATCATCCCACGGAATAAATCCCTTATGACGATATGCGCCAAGTAATGTTCCTGCATCTAACACATACGTTATATTGTTTTCTCTACATATGCGATCCAATTCCTTGAGCATATCCAATTCTACCATCTGCATTTTTCTGATGATTTCCTGCGTGTATTCAAATCCCATCTTTCTCACCATACCTAAATCATTTTCTTACTATTCTATAATCCTTTTCTTGCCGCAAGAATTCTTCCATAATATATGCAATCTTTATACTTTGTTCTTTCGTAACTCCTGATGCCATCTGCGTACCTTTTATTCTCTTTACGAAATGCTCTAATTCATATTGCAATCCATTCCCCACATATTCGCACGTATATATTTGCGTTTTATTAGCATCTTCAAAATGGACTTCTATGCATTTTGGCATCCACCATGGTGCTTTCACCAAAATGTATCCTTTTGTTCCAGAAATCAATAACTCACCTTCTGATTTCACGCCAATACCCGATTTCACTAATCCCATGGCATAAGCATGGTAGGAAAAGAACACTTTGGTAAAAATGTCTACTCCATTTTCATTTCGAAGAGACACATGATGTGATTCCACATAATCTTCTCCCAAAATACTTAGGACGGCAAAGCAGCCATAACTTCCCAATTCGGTCATGCTGCCGCAATCCTCCAGATGCGTCCACTCTCTCAAGCCCGGTTTTACTAATTTAGTAAAACACGCTTCGACATCCCTAATCTCACCAATAGGCTTTTCCTCTAACAACTCCCTTAATTTCTTATATCCCGGGCTATATGCCGTCTTGATTCCTTCCATTAGAACACACTGCTTTTCATCCGCCAATGCAAAAAGTTCCTCTGCCTGAGCGCCTGATACTACCATTGGTTTTTCACACAGCACATGGATACCTGCTTCCAGTGCCTTTTTGACATATTCTGCATGTGTTCCTAAAGGAGATGCAACATATACAGCTTCTATTGCATGTATAAACAGATCCCAATCAGAATATGCATTCTTCACATGATTTTCTGTACAGAATTTTTCAGCACTTTCCATATGCGGATTGTATACACCTACAATCTCTACATCCAGCCCTTGCCATGCATCATACACAAATCGTTTTGCAATTCTTCCTGTTCCAATAATTCCTAACCTTATCATTCATCCTACTCCAAGGCTTTATATTTTTTTCCGTTCCTTCATAAATTTTTCAACAATACGTGACATTGTAACGGATTCCTCTTCCGTCAACTTATAATCTCTTCGACCGGTACCATTAATTTTCCCTATAAATTCACTGATTTCATACCGCAAACCATCCCCTTGAAAGTTTGGTTCAAAATGCTCAATTACATTTGGATCTTCATATCGAACATCAAATTTATGGGTTAACCACCATGGCGATGGTGCTAAAATATAACCTTTTGTTCCTGCAACGACAAGACTTCCTTCCGATTTGACACCTACCCCCATCTTAGCTGTTGCCATACCATTCGGATAACGCAATTGTATCTTTGTATAAATATCCAATCCGTTCTCATCACAAATACTGTCAATGGTCACTTCTGAATAATTGATTCCATATAATTTAAAAATAGGTAGTAGCGTGTATCCAGCAAACTCCAGGAACGCTCCACCATATCTTGCGTCGGTACGTTCTCTTGATACTGGATTTGCAAGCCGGGAAAAACATGCTTCCACGTCTCTTATATCCCCTATTTTTCCGCTTTTTGCCACATTCATAAGTTGCTGAAATCCTGGACAATACGCTGTCTTAATTCCCTCCATCAATACTACATGCATTTTTTTTGCAAGTTCATACAATTCAAATGTTTCATCATATGTAAACGCCAATGGCTTCTCACTCAGAACATGTTTTCCATTCACAAGTGCTTCTCTTGCATACTGATAATGCGTTTCATTTGGAGATGCAATATACACGGCATCCACATGCTGCAAAAAATCAGCGTATTTTTCTGTATAAACCGGTATATTTTCTTCGTTTTCAAATTGGATTGCACTTACCATTTCAGGATTGTACGCACATTCCACTTCAATACCACTAACGTACTTCGATTCCGACATAAAACGAGGGGCAATACGTCCCGTTCCAACAATGCCCATTCTTACAATTGGAAATTTTTCTTTTCGTATCATGGTAGAGGATACATTCTTCGTACGCTCTAAATAAACCACTTCACAATACGCTTTCAAATAATCAAAGTGCCCTTCCCAATCAGAACCAACCGTAAAAATATCTACTCCATATTTTTGGATATCTTCTATTTTTTGTCCTTCATGATCCTCAACGATAATTTCATCAGCAAATCCTGTTTTGCGCACGTTTTCTACACGCTCCAAAAGAGAATCCACTACATTAACCTTACCTCTAGCCTCATCAAAGTGCTCTGTGGTCACTCCTACGATTAAATAATCTCCTAATGCTTTTGCTCGTTGCAACAGTTTGTAATGCCCCTCATGAAACAAATCATACGTTCCATATGTTATGACTTTTTTCATATGCTCCTCCATGATATTGTCAATGCATCCATGCATTGTTTTCTTATGTTGTTTCCCCAAACACCTTCATATCTATTAAGCTCTGCATCTGTTCATAAGATATCTGCGTTTGAAAAGATTGCTCCATTACCGCCTTTAACGCCAATTCCTGTTCCTTATAGTTCGGATAATCATGCCCACCTCGTATCTGTTTTGGCGTCATGTAATCCTCTCCATATTTTAATTTTAAAATATAATCGTAATTTTTTGGTACAGGTATCGTTGTATATTCAAATGGCATATCAATCCATTCGTCATAATATTCTTTTGGCACATGATAGTCCTGTCCATTTTGACGACGCATCATAGAACATACTTCATCCGCCTCTTCTGGTGTGCATTGTTGCATCGCCATATCCACCATTTTTTTAATTTCATGGTGTAATCTATTATTCCAGTCAATCTTTATTCCCAGTGTTTTTTCCCACATTTCAGCAATTTCTCTGTCATCTGATGTATATGGTGGTTCCTCTGATACCGTTGCTGCTGTAACCATAAGTGTATGGATTAAATGTACCAGATCTTTATCCTTTTTTGAATCTCTTGGAATATAATCAATCGGAAAAATATCAATTCCGGTGGAAAAAGGACACATATGAAATCGCTCCAAAAAATCCGTATCAAAATTCATATGTCGGCTATTAATGACACGCATAATACAATTATCCTGTTCGGTGTCATTATAAATATTTTTCATCTCAAACCACGCATCCAACTCTTGTGGCGCAATTTGCGCGAAACGATTCCAATCATCACGTAACATCCCTATATCGATATCATCATCCCATGGGATAATACCTTTATGCCGTACCGCACCTAAGAGGGTTCCCCACTCAGCAAAATATTTGATTTTATATTTATCGCAAATCCTCTTAATTTCTTCAAGCACCTCTATTTGCGATGCCCAATATCGCTTCATGCGTGAATCAACAAAAAAATTCTCTCGTTCTTCACCTTCAAAAAATTTTTCTTCCGGATTAAGCATCCCTATTCTCCTATTATCTCAAGATATCCCTTTGGAACAGCAATTGTACCTTTTTCAAATGGCAATTCTATTGTATCATCAAACCATTCTCTTGTATAAACAGTATTTTTTCCTATTTGCAAATCTGAAGTAATTCTTACTTTCTCTCCCTGCTCATTATAACCTGATGCCACAGTATCAATTGCACGAACAAAATTTCTTTGCAAATTACCTTCTTTACTTATTTCAATATTAAGCTGCTTTGTCCATTCATCAACTAACGATAACGTATCCTCATCATAAGGTGGCATGCATGGCACAATAGCCATCGTACGCAACATAGCATTTATAATATCTAATCGCGTCTGATCCATCACCTCATCTAGGTCTACGATATCCACTGGTGTAATATCAATTCCTACAATCTCCATACATCCATGGAAACGTTCCATATAATCAGCATCTGTAACAAGATAGGCATCCGTCATAATTAACGATCGAATATCTGTATATTGTTCATTCATGTAAATACTTTGAAAAGTAAACCATGTATCCAATTCCTGCCCTAAACAGTTCATAAATTCCACATAATCTTTTCGAAGCATTCCAAGATGAATACCTTCCGCCTGCGCCAAATACCCTGCTTTGTGAACAGCTCCCAAAATGGTATCTCCTACAGCAAAATATTTGATCTTTTTCTTATCACAAATGCGCTGAATTTCAGCCAAAATCTCCATTTCAGCAGCACGATTTCTCTTTGTTTCCTCCGACACCATGCATCCATCTAACATATCTGCGCAAAAATCATCAGAACAATACTCATATGTTGGTGTATTCTCCTGCGCTAAAAATCTGTCATAATAGCCGCTAGCAACCTGTTCAATGTATCTTAATGTATCCTCTCTCGTCTTATCCTGTCTTTTTTCTTGAAGACTATCTAAAAAAATTCCATAAAACGGATATCCATGACCCCCTCCTCGATTGATTGGTGTCATGTAATTATCTCCATAGTTTTTTTTCAAAATAAATTCATAGCCACTAGGAACCGACACTTCAATATTTTCAAATGGCATACGAATTCTGCCATCAAAAACCTCTTTGGGAATATAGTAATCCTGCCCATTTGCCAAGCGGTGTGGCACTGTATAAAAATCCGCCTGTTCCTTTGAATACAAATTCAATATTTCGTCTTTCAAAATGAACAATTCTTGATTTGTAGGTTCTTCCTGCGAAAAATCAACATGACACATTCCACAAATTGTTTCCAAAAGGTTTTTTTCATTTTTCTTTGCATAGTAGTATTCATTGCCGTCTGGATCATATGATTTCATTTGTTCACGTAAATGCACAATTTCAGAAATCACTTTCAATGCATCATACTGCTCCTTTTCTAATTTTTTATCTCTAGGAACAGCATCTATAACAAAAACATCCACGCTGGACGGAAATGGGAATCCATGATAACGCTTCAAATCAAAACGATCTGTCAAAACGGTAAGCGAATTGACTATTTTTGACGCATGTGCTCCCCAGTCAGCCTCCTCATACACATCATAGAACTCCAATTCGTTTTGGCAGTGTTGAATAGCATACTTCAACTTATCATAATCTTCTCGTAGCACGCCTATATCAATATCATCATCCCAGGGAATATATCCCTTATGACGTATCGTTCCAAGCAATGTTCCCCAATCCACGAAATATGGAATATGTAGTGTCTGGCACAGCATATCTACCTTATGTAGTACTTCTATATTAGCAGCCCATGCGTGCTTCATAAGTGGCTCGATATAAAATCCATTTCTTGTTTCCCCTTCAAAAAATTCTTTTGGGAAATCAAGGACAACAGACTTTAAATCAAGCATTCCAACTTCTTGACATCTTTCTAAGAATACATTCCACTCTGCATTCTTTCTTTCTTCTATCTCCTGCGTTAGTAAATTTATTTCATTGTAATCGGTTGATTCAAAATCAAACTTATCAAAATCAAATTGGTCTGCATATCTATCGGGAACAATCCTCTTAATATACGCACAGCGTACATAATCCATATTCAAAATTTGTAACGCTTGTAATGTCCATTGACAAATTTCTTCGTTTTCAAAAATACAAGTCACACAGCTCTCATTTTTCTTGTTTTCTATAATATCAATTACAGTACCTTCACTAATCATAATTGCAGATACCATAACATAAGCGCAAATTTTTGCCGCATAAAATCTCTGGTTTTCACCATAAGTTCCATACGACGCCTGTACTTCATCCAGCGTTTCCTCTGCTAGATTACAAATTTCGATGTAATTCTCTTCTTTCCAAAATGCTGATATTTTTTTTTCAAGTCTTTCTACTTTTGAGTTTGCTTTATCCATCTTTTCCATACTGTTACCTACAATATCATTTCATCAATTGTTTATTTTAAAAAGGGAGCCATGGTCTCCCATGACTCCCGGAAGTATTGTGTACGAATACTTTTTCAAAAATTTCTTCGTAACTTCAATTACTGAAGAAGTGATAATACACCCTGTGTTGACTGATTTGCCTGAGCAAGCATTGACTGGCCAGCCTGCTGAAGAATATTATTCTTAGAGTACTTAACCATCTCATCAGCCATATCTGTATCACGAATACGTGATTCTGCTGCTGTTACATTTTCAACAACGTTATCCAAGTTGTCGATTGTATGCTCAAGTCTGTTCTGTAAAGCACCAAATGTAGATCTTGCAGTTGAAACCTGCTCGATTGCAGATGCAATCTTAGCTAACTGATTCTTTGCTGTTGTTGTATCCTTAATAGATCCTACTAAATTAGCAATCGTAGCTAACTTAACTCCAGAAATCTTAATTGTGTTAGCTGAAGCTGCTGTATAACCAACGAAAATTTCTACTGCAGATCCCTTTAACATGAACTTGCCATTGAAGTCTGTTGTAGAACCAATACGACCGATTTCCTCCTTCAACTGCTGAACTTCATCATTGATAGCCTTGATATCTTTTGTAGAGTTTGTTCCGTTAGCTGCCTGAACTGCCAACTCATTCATTCTCTGAAGCATTGAATGTACTTCTGTTAAAGCACCTTCAGCTGTCTGTACTGCAGATACACCATCCTGTGCATTTGTAGAAGCTCTATCAAGACCTCTGATCTGCTTACGCATCTTCTCAGAAATTGAAAGACCAGCTGCATCATCTGCTGCACGGTTAATTCTGTAACCAGAAGATAACTTCTCTGTGCTCTTTGCCTGCTGTCCAGCTGTAATGTTAAGAACTCGGCTAGCGTTAGCTGCCTGCATATTGTGTTGTACTACCATAATTCATTCCTCCTTGAATATAATCTGTCTTCCATGACAGATGTGATTAATAATCAGTGATTCCACCTTCGCCGTACACGCTTTGGCTTCCTCACGAGCAAGTGCTTCCTGCCCTTGTACTTTCTATATCGGAGACATTCTACAATACTTAACACCCCAAATTCATTTTTTTCGAAAAGTTTTTGTATTTTTTTATGCTATACTATTTACATGATTGTATATAGAAAGAGGGATTTCACATGACAGAAAACAATAGTTATAAAGAATATACTGATTTTATAATGGATAAAACAGTTACACTTCTTGGCATCGATTCTCCAACCGGATACACGGAAGATGCTGCTGCCTGGGTAAAAAATGAATTCGAAGCATTAGGATTTCATGCTCATATCACCGGAAAAGGTGGCGTTCTGATAGAACTTGGTGGTGAAGACAAAGAAGATGGACTTTTCCTGGAAGCTCACACTGATACACTTGGTGCAATGGTTGCTTCCATCAAATCAAGCGGTCGTCTGCTTGTAACACCTTTAGGCGGAATGAATGCCAATAACGCTGAGACAGAAAATGTGCGAATCATCACCAAATTTGACGGAGATTATGAGGGGACTTTCCAACTGGAAAATGCCTCCATTCATGTAAACGGAGAATATGACGACATCAAAAGAACATTTGAAAACTGTGAAGTTGTTTTGGATGAAAATGTCGCAAGCAAAGAAGATGTAGAAAAGCTTGGCATCAGCATTGGAGATATCGTTTGTTTTGAACCAAACACACGCATTACCAAGTCTGGTTATATCAAGAGCCGCTTTTTAGATGACAAATTATCTGTCGGTATTTTACTTGGATTTGCCAAATACATAAAGGACAAGCAAATCACACCAAAACGCGCAATTTATGTACACGTTACGGTATTCGAAGAAGTGGGTCACGGTGGCTGCGCTTCCGTTCCTACCGGCGTAACCGAGGCAATCTCTGTAGATATGGGTTGTGTAGGTGAAAATCTCACCTGCACAGAGCATCAGGTATCAATTGCCGCAAAGGATTCTGGCGGTCCATATGCATATCCTGTTGTAAAGGGATTGATGGAAGCTGCCAAGAAAGTGAACGCAGACTACGCAGTAGATGTATATCCACATTACGGTTCTGACGTAGAAGCCACGTTGCGTGCTGGGTTCGACGTAAAACATGGTCTCATCGGTGCCGGTGTTTACGCTTCTCATGGTTATGAACGCAGTCATCGTGATGGTGTCGAAAATACTTTAAAACTTTTAGTTAGTTATGCATTGTAAAAAAAGGGAGTACGTGAAGCTAAGCTTTCGTACTCCCTTTACCTTTTCGGCATATATTCTTTTTAATCGTTACATATTCTTTCTAATCTCTTCAATCAATGTAATATCTGCTGGCAGCCATGCAACATCATCCAACTGGTTTCTTGTCAGCCATCTTGCCGCTTCATGCTCTTTTAAAACAAGGTCACCCTCTACAATTTCACACCAAAAGCAGTCCATGGATAGATGAAATTCCGGGTAATCGTATGCAATTGTTTCAATCAATTTCCCTACTTTTATTTCTGTGTCCAGTTCTTCCATGATTTCCCTTTTTAATGCATCCTGAGGCGTTTCCCCTTCTTCTATTTTTCCGCCTGGAAATTCCCATCCATCTTTAAATTCACCATATCCTCGTTGCGTTGCAAAAATGATTGGTTCGTCATCCTCATTTCTTGCCTTAATCACAGCAGCAACTACTCTAATTGTTTTCATAGTTCCTCCATTTATGCATTCACAATATACTCATAAATATCCTCTCGTACCGGGACATCAAGAATCCATTCTATCTCAACTGCAGTTTTCTCTGTATTTACCATTGTAAATTCCTTAGCATTTCCACTCGCAGTCATATGTCCCAAATAGTAAAATTCCTTTGAAATTTTATCATCTTTATTTTTTCTTACAAAGAGTTCTACTCGAATACCGCGTTCCTTGGCATTCAAAAAATTCTGTACATCTTCAGATTGCAAGCTTCTTCCAGATTTTGAAATTGCAATCAAACGATCTCGAAATCCTGGAACAAAATGGTCTTCATATTTTGTAGTGTCACTAATATCTTCTGCCTTGTCATAATTAATAAACACTGGAAATGTTTTTGTCTTTTTGTCAAACTTATAACCACCAATATTTAAAGGCACCTCATTCTGTTCCCAATTGAGCAAGCGGCAAACATCCTCATATGTGTATTTCTGATACAAAACCAAATCCGTTTGATCATACACATTTTTATAATCCCGTTCATATCGATTCATACCAAATTCGACGAGCTCATCCAAGATTTTATAGAAATCATCATTTGACATCATCTGCATAAATGATTTTGTTGGCTTATAATCACTTCCATCTTCTTCAATAAAGACGCACTGTGAATATGTTTTTTTACTTGCTCCTGCTGGAAATTCATTTGTCATAATATTTACTATGTTATCTTTTTGTTCCTGGCTGATAGCTTTTCCATACAGCTTCATATCCTCCAAGAGTCCTGCAAACAATCCCATTTTCGATAATCCGCGTGCATATGCAAGCATTCTCTTTATCATTTGAAGTTCTTGCATTCGTTTTCCCGTAGCCAATTTCTTTGAAACAAATTCAATTACTTTTTCCTCTTCTTGAGACAAACGCACCTTGTATTCTTTTTCATATTTTACTAAGAATTTATAATACGAACCAAGACTATTATTATCAAAAATCCGGACAACATCCATCTCACCATAATCATCAAAATCTCTTAATTTAGGAATACGTCCAAGCTTATTTTTCAAAGTTGTATAATTTTCTTTGATTAGTTTAATATCACTAAAATTGGCATTATCTACTGATGCAAATATTCTTCTTCTACTGATCTCATCAAAATGTACCGTGGAAGCCCCCGGAATAACTCTTCCTCCCTCCATAATATATCTGCGTATATTATCTTTGTTGTAGGATCGATCCCCAGATAATGCAATTGGAATCATGAAATTATTATTGTAATTACCGATAAAGTCAAGAATAACAACATATTCTTTTCCATTTGCTTTTCTAAGCCCACGACCAAGCTGTTGGATAAATACAATCGGCGACTGCGTCGGTCTTAGCATAATAACTTGATTTACCTCAACAATATCCACACCTTCGTTTAGAATTTCAACTGAAAAAATATAATCTAACGGTTCCATCTCAACCGTTGCATCTTCTTCATTCATTGCGAGTCTCTCAAATGCTATCTGTCGTTCCTGTTCCGATGCGCTACCATTCAGCGCTATCGTTCTGAATTTCCGCCCCATAGACACATTCATCATCTGGTTAAACTTCGCTGATAATTCCTCTGTTTCTTTAATATTGCTACAAAAAATCAGACCTTTAACCTTGTCCCCACTATATCCATAATATTCTACCTGCTCGATGATATGTTTCACTCTTTCATCGCTCGTAAGCATCGAAAAATCACGGTTTGTTTCCTTCTGATCTCCAATAATTGCCAAATCTGTTATACCAAAATAATGAAACGGGCAAAGCAGATTTTCTTCCATCGCCTGCTGCAATCGAATTTCATAAGCAATCTGATAGTTGAAAAGTTCGTATATATTTCTTCCTTCCACATTATCATCTCGCTTATCTGGAGTTGCTGTCATTCCAAGCCATAATTTCGGTTTAAAATGTTTCATCACCTTCTGATATGTATCTGCAGAAACATGGTGTGCTTCGTCCAAAATGATGCAATCAAATGCATTTTTCTCATATTGAAGCAAGTGTTCATCTCGGTTTAATGTCTGCACCGTTGCAAACACATAATCCGCATTATATTCATGGTATCCTGCTCCTACTAATCCCATAGAAACCGTTTTTGCAAATACTTTTTCATAGGATTTTTTAGTCTGTCTAGCCAATTGTCCACGATGAACAAGAAATAGCACTCGTTTAAAACCCAATTCTCTCATTGCAAAAGCAGATGCATATGTTTTTCCTGTTCCAGTTGCAGAGATTAGTAATGCTCTCTCTTCTCCCCCCTCTAGAATCTTGCGCAAATTTGCAATAAATCCCTGCTGCATAGAATTCGGTTTTAATCTATATTTTTCCAACGACGGAATTTCTTCACTTTTCGCAATTTCTCGTTGATGTTTTATGATATTGTAACGTTCTTTATAAACTTCGTAAAAATCTTCATATAATAGAGCATATTCGCTATTCCAAAGATTGTGGAATTCTTCTACGATTTTCTCGGCCACCTCACCATTTTCCGTAGAAACCAGTTTTGTATTCCATTCCTTATTTACCGTCAACGCCGCACTTGTCATATTCGAACTTCCAATAATAATCCGGTAAATCTCATCTTTTTTGAAAATGTAACCTTTTGTATGAAAACCATTTCCCGCCGCTTCCACATCATACATTTTCAAAGTAATATTTTTTAAACTATTAAGTTTCTCAAGCGCTTTCGGCTCGCTGAAATTCAGATAATTAGTTGTAAGAATCTGCCCTTTAACACCCTTTTTTTCCAGTTCTTTTAATGTCTGAAGAAGTGGTGTTACACCTCCCATCGTGATAAATGCAACACTAATCTGAAATTCCTCACAATGTAGCAATTCATCTTCGACCGACGAAATAACCTTTTTTCCATCTTCTGGATTATTTGACACAAATGCTGGCTTGTACGCCAGATTTGCCGCAACTGCACCATCTATATAAGCAGCACTTAAGCCATTTTGCAATTCATCGATTACATTTGCATCCATTACAAACTCTCCCTCGCATTTCATAACGCGCAAAACAAATACTCTGCTTAGTATTATACCTTATGGAGGGAGGATTTGTCATTGGATGGTTTTTGTTTTTATCTACATTTTTTCTACTGCATGTCCGATAAAAAAGCAATCTATTAGCGCCTTTTATATTGACTTTTCAGCACTATCAAGTTACAATCAACATTAAGAAATGGGTTTTGTTACTGAGTAAGGTCATTTGACTGGAAAAGATTGCTCGTTTCTTTTTTTATTTTCATAATATCGTATAAGTAATACTTCCCATCTTCATCATGTCTTACCAACATCGCAACATTAAAAACGTTGTATCTTTCTATTTCTCCATCCTCACCAAATACCGGAAGCGCAAATCTTGAATCATATGAATACCAACCATATTTAGCATCTTTACTATGCTTCTCCTTACGATTATCTTCATAAACCTCGTTTGTCGCTATTTTAAGCAATTCCGGCAATCCTTGTGCTGCATTTGCTTTTGCTTTCGCATTTGCTCCTTTCAAAATCCGAGTATAATTTGAGTGCGTATACTCATCAGGAATATCCGATCCAATATAAATCATTTTATTACAATCTTCTATCTGATAGAACTCTCCTACATACTGGCGCAAATACTTTTCAACTTCATCCCAATTAACCGCTCTTTTTCCCTTGAACAGAATATCGTGAATGAATACTGTTTTCTTTCCGTTCAAATCTTCAATAACATTTACTTTTCTTTCCAAGTTAATCTCCTAAACATTTACGTATTATAACGCATTGCGTTATGTTTGTTGCAAAAAATATACAGAGGACACATTTTAAGTATCCTCACTTTTGATTCGGCGCTCTATTTCCGCTCTGTATTTTAACAATCGCAATAAATAATCCGGAAGTTCTCTTTTCTCTGCTTCCCAATCTTGAACGGTACGATAGGGAATACCATAGTAGTCGCTAAATTCACGTCTGTTCATTCCCATTTTTTCTCGTAATTCTTTTACATCTTTTCCTCTACTCATGATTAAGTGCTCCCATCAAATTAACGCATTGCGTTATTTAATAATACACAATATATAATATGTTGTCAATTCGCTATCCTTCACACTATAATTCCTGTTCGTCCAAAAGATTTGTCATACTCTTTACACCTGTAAGGATGGTTGAACCATTGTGTAAGAGGGCAGAGCTCGATGGTGACATAATGCCGCTTAAACCCAAAGCAATTAATGTAGAGTTAAAAACTATAACAAATCTATAGTTACTGTGAATTCGTTCCATAAGGGCAGCACTGATTTTTCTCATAGTTACAAGTCTCATAAGATTGTCCGTCGAAATTGTAATATCTGCAATTTCTCTCGCAATTGCGGCTCCCGCTTCAATCGCAACTCCTACATCTGCCTCTGAAAGTGCCGGAGAATCGTTGACTCCGTCACCGATCATGACAACCTTGTGTCCAAGTTCCTTCTGCTTTCTGACATAAGCCGCCTTATCCTCCGGCAGCACCTCCGCGTAAAACTCATCAATTCCAATTTTTTCTGCGACCGCTCTGGCCGTCTTTAGATTGTCTCCAGTCATCATACAGATATTTTTGATACCAAGCTTATGAAGTTCCTTCATCACAAGTGAAGCTTCTTCCCTGACTGGATCAAAAATGCAAAGCACAGCTGTAAGCATGCCGTCTATCGCAAGATATATTCTTGAATACTCTGGTTTTATAGCGTCAAGCTTTTCCTTTTCTTCTGCCGGAATCCGGCAATGCTCATCCTCTATTACAAAATGGTAGCTTCCGATTACAACCTTTTTCTCTCCGATATAACTGCTGACACCGTGCGCTACTATATACTCAACCTTTGAATGCAGTTCCTCGTGGCTTAAGCCCTTTTCTTTGGCACCGTCTACTATGGCATTTGCCACAGAATGCGGATAATGTTCCTCAAGACAAGCTGCCACCCTAAGCATCTCATTAGGGTCTTCACCACCAAAGGTGATAACCTCCATGAGCTTTGGTGTCGCATAAGTCAGAGTACCGGTCTTATCGAAAACGATTGTGTCCGCCTCTGCCACAGCCTCCATGAACTTACCACCCTTTATGGATATACCATATTCTCTTGCCTCCCGGATGGCCGAGAGCACAGACAATGGCATGGATAGCTTCATAGCACATGAATAATCAACCATAAGGAAAGATAATGCCTTGGTCACATTTCTGGTAAAAAGATAGGTAAGTCCAAAGCCTGCCAGACTGTACGGTACAAGAGAGTCCGCCAGGTGGTATGCCTTTGCCTCCGTGTCTGACTTAAGCTTCTCTGATTCTTCAATCATCTGCACAATCTTATCGTATTTTCCCTTTCCTGACTCCTTTGTAACCGCAACGATGCACTCGCCCTCTTCTACTACCGTTCCTGCATAAACATAACTGTCCGCTTTTTTCACAACAGGTTCGGACTCACCTGTCATAGTAGATTGGTTCACCGTCATCTCACCATTTATCACCTTCCCATCAAGTGGAATAATTTAGTATTATTTGTAATCTTTGTTTTTGAGCAACGTACCGACAAACGGTATCGTTGCAAATTCCCGAGGATTGCTATCATAATACAGTCCAAGTTCTCTACACATTCTATCGTTCACATTATCTAACGCTTTCTTATATTCTGCATACGTTGGAGACAGAACCATCAAATTACTATTCTATCGCTCTGTTTGCAGAGGCAGCCAGACGAGGAGGAATACCATTAAAGGAATGTAGCGAGATTGTTGCAAATTATTACTCCGACATTACAAAGCTTGAAGATATTGAACAAATTGACTTTTTAATCGGACGCTGCGCTCTTTTCTTTGCAGAGAAAGTCCACTCTATTCCGCTACCCCAAAATCTTGATCAGTCACTGCTCTCAAGTATTCATTTCATACGCCAAAATGTGTATTCGAGCCTCACTGTAGATGATGTTGCTCAACAATTGGGCTATAGTCGATCACATACAAGCAAACTTTTTCATGAAGAGCTTGGATTTACACCAGGGGAATTTATTATCCGTACGAAGCTCGAGGAATCGAAGATTCTACTAGCTCATTCCGACAAATCTCTTTCAGAAATAGCATCCTTGTTAACATTTGCTAACCAGAGCCATTTTCAGAGATCCTTTAAGAAACACTATAATATCACCCCTCTACAATATAGAAAAAAAAGTCTGGGCACTTCAATTCCGAATCAATACCCACAAACCTAAAGATGGCAGAAGCATGCATGCCTCTGCCATCTCCTATAAAATAACAAGATTCCACCTTCTCCTAGCATAAAAGAATGGCACGCTTGTATGATGACATTGATGGAACACCGTTGTTCTTTGCCTCAATCACAATATGAATCTCAACAACACCATCATAAGTTCCGGCTTCCTTTATTTGCTGGCTTCTACCATTTATCTTCTTTTTTTCATTTTTGGCTAATAGTTGTAGTGGTATTGACGAGGACTTTTCTTTCAGATTTTATTTCCCCGTATTATTTTTTCATCTTATCTTTCATAGATTGCTACTCCTCTTTAGGAATCTGATTCAGCATTTTATTTACTTCCACTACCATTTCCGTTGGAATCACGCCTCCTGCCATTTTAAGCTGCGCCTCTAAAGACATCTGTTCCATCTGACGCTGCATTTCGTCGGATACCTTTGTATTTTTTGCCACATCTCCATACTTTTCAATGGTTTTCTCTGCCATCTTTTCCATCGCTTTAGCAAGAATGACTGCAGCCTTAGGGTTTGCTTTTAAATCCGCTATTTTATCCTTAATGGAAAAATATCCCACAGGAGTCTGCATATCCTCACGTTCAAACCAGTTGACAATCGTTTCTCTTGGCAGGATGTAAGACCGGTTTGGTTCAGATACCTTACGGATGCGGATACTGTCAGTCACTTTTGCAGTTACTCCATCCATTGTATCCGGCACTTCAGCTGCTGCTTCAATGCTATGCTCCCCGTTAATCGGTACTTCAAATACAAAAATCTTATCCGCCTCTTTTGCTTCAGCTTTCACTCCATCCACAAAAAGTGTTACTTTCGGCAAATTGGAATACACCTTTACCTCTGTTATATCTTCTGCCCTGTCAATATAGCGGCTGCCACACACATGGACAAATGGTTCCTTAGAAAGATATGCCTTATAGATATAAAATGCATCCTTCTTTATTTTTCGGTCGAAGGTAACAAGTCCCTTATGGTTCACTCCCTTTTCTCCACCGTCTTCCCTGCCGTCTGCCGCAAAATCAAACATATTCCATACATGCATTGCCCAGATATAAGGACGCTCTTTCCACATCTTCAACATATGTTCATGGTAGACTGCCTGGTATTCTTCCGTATAATCTCCCTTTTCCGGCTTTCCTGTCTGATAACAGATGGTTGCATCTGCACCATATTCGGACAAACCAATGGCAGTATCCGGATACTTCGCATGAAAGCTGTCAAACCATGTATCATTTTCCTCTTTTTCTCCTACATACCAACCATAATACAGATTATAGGAACGGATATCCGGTAATTTCACAATGGACTCCGCGGTGTCTAAAATAAATACATTTGCCATGGTAGTCGGACGTGTTGCATCCAGCTTGTGACAAAGCTCATTTAGAATCACATGATTCTCCATCAAATCCTCTGTCACGCCTCCGCTTGTAGTAATTTCGTTAGAAAGCCCCCAACAGATGATGGATGGGTGATTATAATTCTGAATTACAAGCTCTGTCATCTGACTGATGGTATTCTCCCTTCCTTCCGGCATATGCTCCGTAATATAAGGAATTTCAGCCCACACAATCAGACCACGCTCGTCGCACAAGTCATAGAAATACTGATCATGCTGATAATGTGCCAGTCGAATGGTATTTGCTCCAAGCTCGCAAATAATATCCATATCTTCCCGGTGCATCTCTTTTGTAAGTGCATTTCCAGCATCTCTTCGATCCTGATGTCTGGCCACACCACAGAGCGGATAGCTTCTGCCATTTAAGAAAAATCCTTTTTCCGGATCCACCGAATAGGTACGGCAACCGAATCTGGTGTCAATCTCATCAATTGCCTTATCCATTTCAAAAAGCTGCACGGTTACCGTATATAAGTATGGATTTTCTAATCCATCCCATAGAGACACATTTTTTATTGTAAGCTCTGCTTCCAAATGATTCTCTGCCACTTCGGTTTCTGTTGAAGCAACCACATTTTTGTCTGCATCGTGGATGGTAATTACTGTTTTCCCTTCTGATGTCACATTTTCCGTCCATGCTTCTATTTTAATTTTAGCATCCGGATTTCCTAATGTCACCTGCGGAGTAACCTTTATTCCATTTCCTCCAAAATAACCTAATGCGAAATGCTCTTTTGGTACCGTAATCAGATATACATCCCGATAGATTCCACCATAAAAGGTAAAATCTGCCTTCTGCGGATAAACTCTGCGGTTTACGCCATTATCTACTGAAATAGCCAGCACATTTTCTTCCTGCAATACTTCTGTTATGTTAACACGAAATGTAGAATACCCACCTTCATGCTGTGCCAGCTTCTGTCCATTCACATACACATTTGCACTCATTCCTACACCGCGGAATTCAATCCATGCTTCTTCCTCTTCCATAAGTTCCGGTCTTACAAACTTTTTCACATACCAGCAGGTGCCACGATAATAATCATTTCCTCCATCCTGTCCATCCTCTGCGTTCCATGTGTGTGGAAGGGAAATGTGATCTCCTACTGCTGTCATTGCTGCTTCCATGCCCACATTCTCTTTTATAAAAATCCAGTCATCATTTATTTTATATGTCTGTCGCATTCTTTTTTTCTCCAATCTATTTTTACTTATTAATTTAGCAAAACACCGCCTTTTAATAAGGCGGTGCTGCTATAGGTGTGGTATTAATTCTCAGCATCGGTACGTTATATTCATTTCCATATCACTCTACATCTCTTAGCAGAGCATCCACCTTTTCCATTTCTGCATTCATTTTCCCATCACCGTACCTGCATAAAATCTGTTTCAAAGAAAATTCCCACATGCTTTTCGGTAATTGCATAAGCATTGGTGCCTCTTGTTCCAAAATCGCCCTGCATTTTTCATTTGATACCAATTCCTTCATTGGAATTTCCAAACTGTATACTTTGCGCAAATATTCTGTGGTTTTATAGCTCACTTCATAACTTCCTGCTTCCAGTATGCAAATACCATCTTCCACATTCTTAAACATCGTATTGCAACTTTCTCTAAAAAGCTCTTCCGGTGCATATGGCAGTTTCAGGTAAGCAATACAGCCAAAAGGTACCGTAACCTCTACTGTCATGTGTTCTGCGTCAGTCTCCTTCCAAGCAACCTCATAGGTTCCGGCAGCCGAAGCATATTTCGCTTTTAGACTGCGTATTCTCCAATCTGGTTTTGGTTCCAGCCTCACTTTACAAAATCCCGGTGCATCTTCGCAGAGGCAGATACCTGCCATATGTCGCCACATCCATTCTACAATAGAACCATAAGCATAATGATTCAGGCTGTTCATACCTTCTTCCGAAATTCTGCCATCCGGTAAAATACTGTTCCAGCGTTCCCATACGGTAGTTGCTCCCATTTTTACTTCATACAACCATCCCGGACATTCCTCATTAAGCAGCAAATCATATGCCATCTTTGTTTCACCGATATCCGAAAGCACATTACATAATAAAGGTGTGCCAATAAAGCCAGTTCGAAGCTGTCCCTCTACATCATTTAAAGCCTTAACCAGAGCCTGTCTGTTTCGTTCCACTTTATCAGTTAAACCATATTGGAGCGTCAGCAAATAGCCCGTCTGTGTATCAATACAGCAACGACCTGTTTTTGAAAAAAATTCTTCTTGTATTCCTTCTAGTATTTTTTCCGCTAAAGCCTCATATTTCTCTGCATCTGCTGTGTTTCCAAGCAAATTAGCTGTCTTGGCAACAATCTGTACACTATTCCGGTAGTAAACATCTGCAATAAAGGCTTCATCTGTCCTTCCTTTTGTCTGGTCCGGTCGATTAGACGGATGATCCAGTGCCAACCAATCTCCATAATGAAATACCTTCCGCCAGCCATGCGTATCTCCATCTATGTCTGTAATATAATCAACCCATGCCTTCATGCTTTCATATTGTTCAGCTAAAATAGACATGTCTCCATTATATAAATACAGTATCCACGGGATGATACAGACCGCATCTCCCCATGCACTTGAACAACCAGTCATCCCTGCAGAAGGAATGACATCCGGAACCATTCCATGATTTTTCCTCTGCTCCTGTGCCATATCTTTTAAATATTTACGGAAAAAAGCATAGCAGTCAGTTAAATAATTTGCAGTTGGGCAAAATACCTGAGCATCTCCTGTCCATCCCAGTCGCTCATTTCGCTGCGGGCAGTCCGTTGGGACATCCAAAAAATTACTCTTTTGTCCCCATTTAACATTAGAAATCAATTGATTCACCAAAACATTACCCGTAGTTAATTCTCCCCGCGGTTCAATTTCTGAATATAGTGACAATCCGGTAAAGTCTTCCTTCTTTAAATCCGGTATTCCCTCCACCTTAACATACCGATAGCCATAAAAGGTAAAATGTGGTTGTAGAATATGTTCATTTCCATCCGATACCCATATATACTCTGCTTTGGCAAGTCGCAGGTTTCCCCGATAAAAATTACCATTCTGCAGCACTTCGCCAAATTGCAGATGCACTCTGGTTCCCCTCGGCACATGCGTTCTCAGTCGGAAGGTTCCTGCCATATTCTGTCCAAGGTCAATGACCGTTTCTCCCGCAGGTGTTACTATGATGTCTTTAACAGTTAATTCCTCATGGACACTTACCGGTACACTATAACGAGCCACCAATGGGGCCATCTCTTCTGTACACAATTCTGCCGATACCGGTTCTTCCTCCGTTAAAGTCGCGTCCTCCGTCTCACCATCATAAATCCCAGAAGCAAGAATATTACTTCGTGATACCATCCAGTTTTCATCTGTACCAAATGTCTCATGTCTTCCGTCTTCATAAAGCACATGTATCTCTGCAATTAACTTCCAATTTCCTGAGTAAGCAGGCTCTCCTGTTCTGCTCGCAGTCAGACCAAATGGGCTTTTGTACCAACCATTTCCTAATAATACTGAAATGTGATTTTTTCTTTCCAAGTCCTCAGTAATGTCGTAAGTCTGATATTGCAACCAGCTCTGATAGTCATTGGAATAAGGTGTCATAAACTCACACCCGATTTTTTTCCCATTCAAATATACTTCATATAATCCCAGTCCACAAATATACAATCTGGCAGAAGCAACTTTCCCTTCTAACAACAGTTCGTTGCTAAAAATAGGATGCCTCGCTTCTTTAGAATCACAGGTAATCCACTTCGCCGCCCACGGTTCATCCTGCTTTGCGGTTTCAAACCAGTTTAAGCTGCTTACCGCTTCCTCTCCTGCATCCGAATGAACTTCAACATTCCAGTAGTAACGTGTGCATGGCGCCAGTTCAATTTTTATTGTATATGCAATGCTACTTATTTGACTGCTTAATCCACTGTCATAAATTACATTTTTACACTCTTTATCCGTATAAACACGAATACGTGCAGCTGTCTGCTTTTTTCCCTTCGCCTGTTCCACTACATAGGAAAAAGTCACATGTTCCATGTGGTAGCCCAATGGATTTTTTAAATGATTTACTTTACAGGCAATGATATTCATAGCCCTCCTCCTTATACGTTTCCAGCATTTATACCTCTACATCATCCGAATCACATCGCCTTCCGTAATTCCGTTTTCATTAAAGCTGTCCACACAGATATAATACTCCTGTCCTTTAATAAGCGTTGACAGATTCACCTCTGTCGCCCCGTATACCATCCAGCTGCAGTAGAGCTTGTCCGGTGCTATGCCATAGCGCACATTACACCCCTGCGCTCCATCAATCGGCTCCCAGCTCACTAGTCCGTCTAAGTCTCCCGTTCGGATGGCTTTTGCCTTCGCCTTTTCGGGTTTTGAACCGTTTGCAGTTCCAAAAACACGCAGTCCGCTGATGCGAAGCGGCTGTCCATATGGAAGCTTTGCCCCGGTAATACGAATATAACGTGCCATAATACCATCCAGATACTCGTAATAACCATTGGAGCATTCTCTTGACACTTCCTCAAGCACACTCCACGCTTCTCCGTCAAGACTCATTTCAATGCGATAGGAAGATGTCACCGGCTTCTGTTCGATATACCGTTTTTCCCCAAGAGAACCCCCATAGATATCCTCCGGATATTCCACGGCCAGATTTTCATCAGCCAGATTCACCTGAATTGCATGTACCTCGGATTGTTTTTCCAAATCCACACAGTACCACTCAGACTCTTTATTTGTTGCAGCACTCCACCAGCTCCGAATATCCTCATCCACTGCAAGCTTCACATTGCTACCCTCTGCTGTGGATGAAGCTGTCGCCGGTTTTTGATAGGATAAAAGCATCCATTCTGGTTTTATGGACCAAGGATCAAATTTTCCCTCCGGAATCCGCATCGGATAATCTGCAAAATTTTGGTTACAAAACAGGATTCCATCCTCATCAAAACCGGCTGGGAACAGACCGACCCTGCGTTCAAAATTGTGGTTGACACTGATGCGCATCGTGGAAGCATGCCAGTAATTTCCGTAAGCATCCGCTATCGTGCTTCCGTGACCTGCAGCATGAATAAATCCGCCCGGCTTACTGGAATAAGGATTGCTGGACTGCACCGTAAATGGTCCTAACGGTGTGTCCGATACATAGACACCATCTGCATAAGTATTGAACTGGGTTCCCGGAACCGCATATTGAAGATAATATTTACCATTATGCTTCGTCATAAATGCCCCTTCGATATAAGGACGTCCTGCAGATTTTACCATACGCATAAGCCGCTCTCTGGTAAATCCTGCTGTGTCCGGCATGTGCTCCGGAAGTTCAAACTCTCCTGTTTCCGGATTCGTGCAGCTTGCAATAAACTCATAAAGCCCGCCTTCTTTCAGCACAACGCCATTTTCACCGGCGCGCTCATATCCTAATACATCCTCATGTCCTTCCAGTAATGGCACTGGATCTCCTATAGGAGTCATTGTCACCTGGTCCATCTCCACGCCAAAAATCGGGTCCATATTACTGCAGCCCCAATAAAAATATACCCGTCCGTCATCATCACAGAACATATCAGGGTCCCAGAAATCAAAAGGTGCAGATACCTCCTCAAAATCATCCTCAAGCGGATTTGCTGAGCGCAGAATTGGGCAGTTCACCCCTCTTCTGGAAGCACAGAAATAAAGATAATCTCCCACCTGCCTTACATCCGGTGCATAATCATAAATCAATAAATCCTTATTTCCATGAAACTTCCAGTCCAACAGGTCCTTACTGTACCAGAATCCGGATGCCATGGATACAAAGATATAATAGGTTCCCTTATAAAAAATCAAGGTTGGATCCGCACCCTCACGGAAGACACTGCGCTCTCCCTGAATCAACATATGTTGATAGCGGTAGGATAAATCCAGTGGGTTACAAAATGTTTGACGTTTCATATGATATTTCTCCTTCTCTATAAATAGGCAAATAGTTTAAGTTTTAAAAGCGTAGGCTCCTGATACATTGTATTGACCACCTCATCACCGTTAAGTCTGCGTCCCGGAATCCAAATTCCATTTTCAAAATGTCCCTCTTCAAGAGCCAGCACATCTGCATTCGGTCTGTCTGAATCCGTGGAAAAATATCCAAATGCCGCTGCATGAATCAGAATATAAAAGGTGTCCTCTGACTCCTTTAAAATCATGCAGACGCTATCCTTTCTGACAATCATTGGTGTATCGAGTGCAATCTGGAAACCAAAAGTTCCAAACAGCATCTTATCTTCTTCTTTGCGCTCACAGGAAACAGCCTGCAAATCAGAGGTTCCATACTTTTCAGTCAATAAAGGCATCATCTCATGCAGCGTACGGGTATACCATCCATATTCTTCCACGTTCATAGGCGTTTTCAATGCCGGATCTTCCACATCCACCCCAAACAGATAGGACTGTGTTGCAGAAAACGGCTGTCCCATATCCTCAAATCCAAATGGAGAATAACAGAGTGCATGATAATGTCCGATACAGTACACCTCTCTCGGCCCCGCATAGCTGTGCGTCGCACATTCCGGAATAAATAAAGGCGTATTTCTTCTTGTATATTCATCACAGATTTCCAAAAAATTCTGCACATAAATATCCGGTGCAATAATATCAATATTTGGTGCACAGCAGGCCCATACCTCCATCATCCGAGACACCGGTCCTCCCGCCGGATAAGTTCCGGGTGCTCCACCCTTATCAAGCCAGCAGTTTGCCGTCATCGGAATTGAGTATTCTCTTTTTCCTGCCTTAGCTACTGCATTCACATAGCTTGCAGTATAATAAGCGCTAAAAATCTCCTCCGCACAGTTTCCAAATACCTCTGTCCAGCTTCCCTCATGTGCACCATTTTCTACTTCCCATTTCACATCCGGCACCATCGTATCCGTATGCTGTTTCATATAAGAAGCAAACTCATTTGGCACTTTTGCAGAAAAAATTGCATCCGCCTCATTTGAGTTTTCCCTTGCCGTACCCATAAGTCCTGTCTCATTCTCCACCTGAACCATAATCACGGTCTGGCTTTCACGATCTATCTCTCTGATATGCTTCATCAACATAGAAAAAGCTTTCGCATCCGCCTGCTTTGTCTCCTCACACAGATAAGAAAGCGTCGTATACGGCATACCATAGAAGTCCTTCCTGCGAATAAAATTCTTTCCCTTCTCTACTTGAGCGCGCTTAAAGCGCTTTAAATCTGTTTTCACCCATTCCGGCGCATAATAACACTGTGCATTTTTCCAGGCTCCAAACCACAAAAGACCTAGTTTTTTCCCACGTCTTCTCGCCTGTATAATTAAGCCGTCCACCAACGAGAAATCAAATTTCCCCTCCTCGGGTTCAATAAGCTCCCACGTCACCGGCAGCAGCAGGCTGTTCAAGCCCAAAGCATCTGCCTTGTCATACACCTGTTCCATGTATTCCACTGAAGAAGAATTGGAATTGTGAACTTCACCTGAAAGCATTATGAAAGGCTTGTCACCTACCATCAGCATCTTTTTTCCGTTTTGTTCCACGATATGTATCCTACTCATCTTATCTTACTCTCCTCTTAAAAACTTCCATAAAAAAAACAATATCTCTTATAAGATAATTATAAGAAATATTGTCTTTTCTTCTTAGAATAATTTTTAAGAAAACTAGCACAAATTTACTTTTTTATTTTGCCAGCTTCATCATATTGCGATACTGCTTGGCTGTCTGGTTCTGATATTTCTTGAACAAACGTGCATAATAATTCTCGTCATAGATACCAACGCGCTCCGCCACCTCCTGAATTGGCAGTTCCGTAGCAGCCAAAAGCACCAATGACTCATGTATCCGTTTTTCATTTATATAATCCGTCAGTGTCTTGCCCGTTTCCTTTTTAAACTGCGCAGACAGGTAACTGGAGCTCACATTGACCTGCTCCGAAATAAGTTTTAATGACAGAGGTTCCCTGATGTGAAAATCAATATAGTTTAGCGCATCCCGCACCATAGGAGAATGTCCCTGTAACGAGTGATTTCGCACCAGGAGACAATATGTGTGCATCATATCCCTGCTTACAGAAGCCAACTCATTGATATGTATACAGTTTTCTATATTCTTTGCAAAATTTTCAGAAACACGGTCAATATACGCCGGATGTACATCTGCCTGCTGTACAGCCTTGCGGAAAAGCGTATTCCAAACTATCATGAGGTTCTTCACATCCCGAAGGGTATCCTGACTTCTTGGTTTCAGACGGTAATGCTGGAATTTCTTATCAGCCTCAATCACCTTTTCCATATCTCCCGTGCGGACAGCAGCCATCATCATTTCTTCATAAAGATAGCGCTCCTCAATCGCAGCCATCGATAACCCATGTTCTTCTCCCAGATTCATGTTTTTCGATTCCATCCTAATTCTATAGGCATCTTCCATTCTCCTGATTTGCAGCCCTTCCCTATCATGAAAAATATAACCCATCTGCGTAAGAACGACGCCTTCGATTGCATCCGAAATCATCAGCAATGGAACACTATAATAGTATTCCTTAAGTTCATTGATAAGATAAAGCGAAAGTTGATTCCGTTGTATCATCTTCTCCACAATGTATTCCGGCTCCTCCATAATATAAGGACCAATCAATAGGAATTCCTTTTCTGTTCCTTTTCTGTATTCTTCCGGAATCAAAAAACTCATATAATACTCCTCAAAGGAATCCCGCACGATATAAAGTATTTTTTCCTCATACCATTGCTCCATATTTCCTATCTGGCGCAAAATATCATCAGGATATTGCAAAAACCTACGAAGGCCTTGGTCATACTCGATATCCGGATTCGTCTGACTGCTCAAACACATGACATTGATGCCAAATGCATTCACCAACTCTTCTAATTGTCTGATTAAATCTACCTGCATACGCTTCTCACCCCATACCCTATGAGATAAATAATATATTTTCATTATATCAAAAATTAAGAAGCGCTACAATCGAAAAGACTGGTCCTTCTGTTCCAGCCTTTTTACATATAATCTTTATAAAATATCACTGCAGTTCTTCCGGTTTGAGCAAAATCAGAACGCACAGGAGGCCTTTCTTGATCTGCTTGACACTTATTCCGGAAAAAGCAACACCTGTTAAGCATAAGTTACAGATTTATTTCTGCTGAGCATATGCTTCCAAAAAGGTAGAACAGATTTTTCTCAGTCTGTCTGCAATCTCTTCCGGTGGAGTTTGCATTCCTTCTTTCATCCATGCAGAAATCAGATAGCCGCAGCCACCTGCAACAAACAGATATGCCGCATCTTTTTCTTCTTCAGTACATCCGGGCATATGCTGTGCCAGACGTGGTCTGCATCCCCGATAGAATAATTCTGAGATACGTGTAGCAAAGCTCGGGTCACCATTGGGAGAAGTAAGTAGCGCATACGAATTCTCTTTGTTCATCATTCCCTTAATGATTTTAATTAATAATCCCTGGGATGTACTTTCACAACTGTCTTTGATACTTTGCTGCATTCCTTCCAGTACCTCTTCCTCCAGCTTTTGCATTAATTCAAACTGGTCTGCATAATGCGTGTAAAAAGTAGCACGGTTAATCTCTGCTATGTCGCAGATTTCCTTTACCGTAATTTTATTAATCGGCTTTTTCTCTAAGCACTCAAAAAATGCTTCCCTGATTCTCATTCGCGTATATCTGACTCTTGCATCCGTTTTCATTCCAAGCACCTCCTTATAATTTTTGTTGATAGTATAAGCGTATACGCTGCGTGCAGGTCAAGAGTTTTTCGCCTTTCTTCTAAAAATGGGCAATCCCGATTTCAGGACTGCCCATTCCTTCTGCTAATTATGTGATTTTTTCTAATTTATTCTTCATAATCATCGTTCCTTGGAATTTCTAATTACTTCTTGAATTTATATCTTCCTTTTCCGTGACCCGACACTGGTTCAATAATATCCGCCTGCACCAAATTGGAAAGAAGTTTTGAAGCACCTGAACCTTTCAGCTCAAGAAGCTCCATAACTGCACTTCTTCCAAACACCTCATCAAAGCCAAACTTTTCAAAGAGTTTATGGATATGTTCTGTCGTTTTTACCGAAAAATCGCTAGCTTTTTCGGAAAGCACACTCTCAATATCCACTTTTGGGTCTTGAATGTTCACTTTTTCATTCTCAATATCCACTTCTTCATCTCCAATGTCCACTTTTTCTTCATTCAAAAGTCCACTTATATGAAGATTTCGATTATGAAGCTCATTCTTCTCGTTCAAAAGCAGATTTCTGAGAAATGTTTCCAGATACTCTGTTGTTTCATGAATACCTTTTTGCAGATTCGTATAGTTTGCACGGACAAGTGCATTTCTAAAATACCACGCATTTTCCGCAAATATATCATTAGTTGCAGAAAAACCCAGTGTCCTTAAATATTTAATGAAGAATACTGCCGTTGTTCTCGTATTGCCTTCCCCGAAGATATGAATTTGCCATAGTCTTGAAATGAATACCGCTAGATGATGGATAATCTCGTCCATGGAAAGCCCTTTATAACTAAAATCCTTCTCCTGCGAGAAATCGTATTCAAGCGTGGCTCGCAATTCTGAAGCACTACCATACATAACAGCCCCATCAAGCACCCATTCTTTCTTTGTGATGTTGTACTCTCTAATCTTTCCGGCGTGTTTATAGATACCCTGAAAGAGTTTGCGGTGAATAGCAATATACTCATTGGGTGAAAATGAAAATGCTGTTTCAGAAAGGATTTCTGCAATACGAGAAGAAACCTTATCTGCTTCTTCCGTACGTTCGTCATCAGATAAATGTGCAGGTTTTTCTTCATAGTAACTATCAATAAGACTCTGCGCTTCTTTCATCGTAATCTTGCCTTCAATATTCCGAATGGCAGTATCAATCAAATATTTAGATGGTTTGAGTCCATCCACTGCCTGAAGTCCGATTGCCGTACTCCAAGCATAACCCTTATAAAATTGATCCGGTTCAGACTCTCTCAAATATTCCTTAAATGGGTCTTTTTCCATATCCACTACCTCGCTTCATAGCTTTATAATCCAACGAATTGTCTTGTGTATTTTTCAAAAGATTTTCAAAGAAATCAACTGCAGCAACAAGATCCATATCATTCGGATGCCCCTTAGCGACACCACCTATAAGCTTAAATGGCCCAAATGTGTCATATCCCTTGCAAGAGAATTTTCCTACTATCTCTGCTCCCTTACTTTCGATAATTGGTTCAATTGATTTATATGCCTCACTTCCACCATATGTACAAATCAAAAATACTTTTTTATCTTCTATTTCATTTACCGAAGCCAAATCAAGTACGGATTGATGGAACTTTCCAAAATATATACCCGAAGCAAATCCTATCAAATCATACTCTGACAAATTCTTTTCCTTTATCTGGGTTGCATCTATTAAATCCAACTCTTCATTTTTCGCAATTTCATCTACGATTTTCTTTGTATTTCCGTGATGCACCGATGCATATACTATTGCTGTTTTCATCCTAGGTCAATGCCATCCTTTCCACAATTTATTTTGTCATACTTTTAATCTTTTTTCCCATAACTATCATACCGATACGTGCGCATTCTGACAACTGATTTATCTTCCAGTCAACTTGGTCAACGGCGGGAATTTGGCAATTAAATATTTCTCTCTCAAAGGGTAGTTTAACTTTTACTTAGAATTATCTTTTTTAATAACTAAGTTGTAATTGCTATCATAATACAGTCCAAGTTCTCTACACATTCTATCGTTCACATTATCTAACGCTTTCTTATATTCTGCATACAGTGGAGACAAAACCATCAAATTAGGAATGAATATATCGTTATAGCCTTTATTTTGTAACTCTTTCTGCATTTTTCTCTGTGCAACAAATGCGGGATGGTATTTCATTACACCGTTTTTTATTTTGGCACCCTTCCATACTTTTTCTTTTAGTCTTTCGTATTCACTTTCGCTCATATCACGATAATAGGCTATCATGTCATCTGCAGTTCTGGTTTCTTGTGCGATTCCACCTATCATCTTCGCACCTATTCCCATAATAAAAGGAACTTTCAATGTTGTTTCATCGCAATATTCTAATATATTCTGTAAGGCTTGCTTCTGTTCCAGAGTCTTTAACCTTACATTAAGAAATGGTTTGAAATGACTTTTAAAATAATCTCCCCATTCTTTTCCCGGTAGCAAAGATTCAACCGCATTTTCAACGGTTTGATAATCAAGTGCCTCATTTGCTTTGTCTGCGTCACCGTCATCTATAAATTGCTTCAAAGCTTCAAGCTCTGAGTCTTTTAAAACTTTTTCCTGCATTTTTTCTTGATAAATACGAAGAAGAATACTTTTGTCGCCAGTTTCCAAAAGGCTCTGTATGTCTTTAATGCTAATACCAAGTTTTCTATATACTGAAATCTTTTTTAAAATTTCGACATCTTGTGCAGAATAGTTACGATACCCATTGTTATCTTTATCCACTGACAACAATCCTTTTTCTTCATAATACTTAATTGCACGCTTTGTCATTCCGACCTCATTTATAATTTCACTCAATAACATCGGATGCACCTCCTTATGATTTATGTTGATAGTATAAGCGTATACGCTGCGTACAGGTCAAGAGTTTTTCATCCTCTGAATCCTTAAGGTTGTTCACTGCTGAAAGCAACATACCACAAGATTCCATTCCCATCATAGCTCTTGGTGGAAGGTTTGTAATAGCAATCAAGGTCTTGCCAACTAATTCTTCCGGTTCATAGTATGCATGAATACCAGAAAGGAATCCAAGCTCTTCATTGTCGGGAAATTTCCGGTTTTGATTGTTTTGTTTACATCCGCCAAGATGCAACTCAATCTTACCTTGAGGTTCTTTTTTATTCAATTGGCGCTATTTATGAATTACAGGAATGCTCCTATAATGTAAAAAAGCAATGGACTAACTCCTGTAGCCATTGCTTCTTACTAAATTTAATTTAAATATGTTAAAGATTAATTGATAGAACTTCCAACTTCACTAATGAAAACATGTTCTTATTTTATGCGAAATCTCCGCATCTACAAAGCCTTTTTTTGCCATGTCGTCGAGTATGTCACATGTTTTTTCATGCGACATTCCTTTCTTATAGGGACGCTCTTCCGTAAGTGCCTGATAAATATCAACACAAGCCATTATTCTTTCTTGTTCATTTAATTCATCTGCTGTTTTTCCAAACGGATAACCCTTCCCATTTAGTTTTTCATGATGTAGCGCTGCCCAATCACGTATTTCTTCAAAATCGTCTACTTGTGACAATATAAGATATGTATAACCCGCATGATTTTTCATTTTATCAAATTCTTCATCTGTAAGCTTATCCGGTTTTTCTAATATTTCATTGCCTACCGCCATTTTTCCGATGTCGTGCAATGCTCCTGCTAAATACATTTTTTCTACATCTAAAACATCATAGCCGATATACTTTGCATACTGCGCTGCCTTTTCTGCAACACCCATAGAGTGCTTGCTTGTAAATGGAGATTTATAGTCAACAATATTCGCAAAGAAGTCTGCAATATTTTTACAAATATTCCAATCAACCATCTGTTTTTTTCTTGGAACCATCTCCCATAACTTCGACTCAAAAGTTCCATCCTCGAACGAATGAAAAGTTTCTTTTGATATCATTTTAAAAAAAGCTTCGGCGCATTCGTAATCAAATAATTGTCCCTTTTGTTTTACAAGAAATTCACAACATATATCCCATTTTTCCTGTTTAAATTCCCAACTGCTTGCCATAGCGTCCACAACATCTGCAAGATGAATAATCCTCGCAAACAAAGGTGTCTCTTGCCAAACTTTTTTAAATGGACCTCTTCCATTAGCATGCTCATGATGATATAAAATCACATTTGAAACATTTGTCTTAAATGGGATTTTAGCAATATTGTTTTCACCATAAATACAGTGAAGATTTGTTTTTTCATTCAAAGTTTCATCACTTACATCTATACCATGATTCTTTTGTACTTCTTCTGCAATATATTGTGTCAAAGCATTATCATGTAGTAACGCACAAATTGCCAGATCTTGCAATGCATCACTTTCAACATTCCAATATTTTGCCATGCATACACTCATGTAAGCAACTCTTTTTCCATGCTTATTTGAAATATTCACCAGTTCGGCTTCTATACAATCTAACGCATCAGAACACGCTCCTAACAAACCGACTATATCAATGCTTAGTTGTTTCTCATCCATAAATGTCTTTCATAAACTCCTACCTAATTTATATCATCCCTGCGGAATCTGTCCATCCACATGCAAAATATGATTTACTAGCCATTCCGTAAGATAGGTCAAAATCTTCATAATCTGCTCATCCTGATTTTCTTCTTCTTTGTTATGGCTTTCCATAAATTCATCTAGTTTTTCAATAAAAGCCTGATGCTGAATCTTTTGTGTAAATAATTTATTATAATGAATGGATTCCATATATGCCTCTTCATCTGCTAAATGTTTCACCGTATAATCGTATAGTTTTTCTAATAGTATATCTACTCTATCATATTTATCCGGTGTAAATTCATCATTTAATAATTCATATGCTTCATCCGCATATGCAAACAACTGCTCATGTTGTTCGTCAATCATTTTTATTCCAATATAATACTCTGGTTTCATCTCAAACATAATCTTACTCCTTTTCTTCTTTATTAAAACTTGCTCATACAATATTATTATTGAGACTAGTTCCTAATAGTGATTATAAACCCATTATAAGTTTTGTCAATAAAAATAGTAATTATTCTCATTTTTTCTCTTATAGATCGCGTAGATGCTCTTATAAAACAACCCCATCCTTAAAAATGGAAATGCTTCTGTATCCACGCTTCTCAGTCT
>OMGW01000029.1_pt1 | contig 54539 bp, 52 predicted proteins | sample 1646131 | NCBI WGS metagenome assembly OMGW01 (sample SAMN05578588, study PRJEB25193) | human gut metagenome | biome: Human Microbiome; feature: human-associated habitat; material: feces | host: Homo sapiens | place: USA:Birmingham
TTTCTCAAGTTAATGTTTCCCTGAAAAAGTGACATTTTCAAAAGTTATTGACATGAAATTCCTATTAGAACTGCTTCTTCTGTTCTCTCAAATCTGAGAAAAATCCACTGATCAATGTCGAGCACTCTTCTTCTAAAACGCCGCGCTCAATCTCTACCTGATGATTAAATGCATCCATCTGTAAAATATTAAGAACAGAGCCCGCACAGCCTGCCTTAGCATTCATACTTCCAATCACTACTTTTTTGAGTCTTGCCTGCACCATAGCGCCTGCACACATCTGGCAAGGCTCTAATGTCACATACATGGTGCAGTCTTCCAAACGCCAATCTCCTGTCTTTTTGCATGCCTGTTTCATAGCAATGAGTTCTGCATGAGAAAGTACATTCTTATCTGTATTGCGCTTATTATATCCCTTTCCAATTACCTTATCATCGCGCACAATCACACAACCGATCGGCACTTCATTCAATTCATACGCTTTTTTTGCCTCTTTCAGTGCCATTTTCATATACTTCTCATCATGTTTTTCCTGTCTGTTCTTCTCGATTTTCTCTTTGAGTGCCATATGGTAAATCCTCCGCCAAACTGTTATAATATCTTTTAATTGATTTCATTATAACACGATAAGAAATGGAGTGATACTATGAAAATATATGGGCTGCAGAAGACAACATTGGTTGATTATCCAGGGCATGTGGCAACGACACTTTTTACCGGCGGTTGCAATTTTCGCTGCCCTTACTGCCATAATGGAGACCTTGTCATAGGGCTAGAAGATATAGAACCATACACAATGGAGGATATTTTTTCCCATTTACAGAAAAGAAAAGCTGTCTTAGATGGTGTCGTAATCAGTGGTGGCGAGCCAACATTACAGGCAGATCTTCCCGATTTCATCCGACAGATCAAAGAGCTTGGATACCTGGTAAAACTAGATACCAATGGTACCAATCCGGCTATGCTCCGCTCTTTAGTAGAGGAAGGTCTTGTGGATTATGTTGCCATGGATATCAAACATTCCCGTGCAAAATATGCCAGCATCAGCCATGCAGCGGATGATTCCTTAGAATCGATTGCCGCATCTGTTGACTATCTCAAAGAAGGCCATGTGGATTATGAGTTCCGCACAACCCTTTGCAAAGAATTACATAAAGAAACCGACATGACTGCAATCGGACTCTGGCTCATGGGAGCAAAAGCATACTACTTACAACCATATAAGGAATCCGAGCAGGTTATACAACCGGGATTTCATCCACATGATGCAACTACATTAGAAAGCTTTGTCCACATTTTATCTGCTTTTATTCCAAAAGTAGAGATTCGAGGTTTTGATTCGTGAAGTTTGAACAAACAACAGACCGCCTGATTTTACGCATACTGCCAGCAGATTATGCCCATCAGGTATTACAGTTTTATAAAAACAATGCTGGTATTTTCGAGCAATATGAACCCTTTATTGATGAAAATTTTTATACATTAGAACACCAGAAACACATATTGACTTATGAATATGGAGAAATTTTAAAACTTCATATGCTGCGTTTCTGGATCTATGAAAAAGAACATCCGAACGAGATTATAGGAACCATCAGTTTCCATGATATTTCACCGAATATCTATGCCTCAGCGCAATTAGGATACAAGATGGATCAGTACCACCTGCGCAAAGGCTATTGCTATGAAGCCATAGCTACAGGTATGCATATCCTTTCCAACGATATCGGCATCCGGCGTTACGAAGCACTTGTTTTACCCGACAATACCCCTTCCATTCGCCTATTGGAAAAAATCGGTTTTCGGCAGGAAGGTTTACTCAAAGACAAAGTATTTTTACAGAACAAATGGCGCGACCACTACTTATATGGTTATATTGTTCCCCAAAAGCAGCACAAAGGAGAATAGCTATGTCACAAGTAACAAAACGTGCCCTTGAGGCATCTTTAAAAAATCTTCTTTTACAAAAACCATTGGATAAAATCACCATCAATGACATTACCGCTGACTGTGGCATAAATCGCATGACGTTCTATTATCATTTCAAAGATATTTATGATCTGGTGGAATGGTCCTGTCTGGAAGATGCAGAGAAAGCGTTAAATAATAACAAGACCTATGAAACCTGGGAACAGGGGCTCTTACAGATTTTTTATGCTGTAAAAGACAACAAACCTTTTATTCAAAATGTCTACCACTGTGTCGGTCGCGAGCGTGTAGAACAATATCTCATGCCACTAGCTGACAAATTGCTGGTTAACGTTATCGAAGAACAATCCGAAGGTCTTCACGTAACACAAAGTGATAAAGACTTTATTGCCCAGATTTATTCTTATGTACTGGTTGGTCTCATGCTCGATTGGGTTGGCAACGACATGAAAGATGATCCAGAGCAGCTGGTTGAACGCCTGGGCATTGTTATTCAGGGAAATTTATCCACGGCGCTACACCGCTTCTGCGAATCATAATTTTTATCAAATAGACAGATTTGATAAATTTATTTGCAATTTACGGCTCATGATAAAAATATTATCATGGGTCTTTTTTTGTTTATTTTTCTTTTTCTTTGAACAGACTATACTACGGGTACAAAGAATAAAGGAGGTCATTATTATGTATTACTCAGCAGGAACTTATGAATCATTTGCACATCCGGAGAAACCGGAAGGTGTAGAAAAGAAATCAGCATATATCATTGGAACAGGACTTGCAGGCTTAACAGCTGCCTTTTATCTTGTACGTGATGGACAGATGGATGGTGGTCATATTCATCTTTTGGAAAAACTAGACCTTGCCGGTGGAAGTTGTGATGGCAGAAAAGATATCACCAAGGGCTTCTTTATGAGAGGTGGTCGTGAAATGGATAACCACTTTGAAGTTATGTGGGATATGTTCCGTGATGTTCCATCCATTGAAAATCCAAATATTTCTGTATTGGATGAATATTACTGGCTTAACAAACATGATCCAAACTTCTCTCTTTGCCGTGCTACCGTAAATTGCGGAGAAGATGCACACACCGACAAAAAATTCTGTTTGGATCGAGACAGCGCACAGGCTCTTTCCAAACTATTCATTACACCAGAAGAGGAATTGGAAGACAAAAAGATTTCTGATATCCTTCCAGATTCTTTCTGGGACACGAATTTCTGGCTTTATTGGCAGACCATGTTCGCTTTCCAGCGCTGGTCAAGTGCTTTGGAAATGAAACGTTACTTATGCCGTTATGTACATCACATCGACGGACTTCCGGATTTCAGTGCACTTCGTTTTACAAAATACAATCAGTATGAAAGCCTGATTATGCCACTTGTAAATTATCTGACATCACATGGTGTTCAGATTGATTATGGTATGAATGTACAAAACGTTATCATTGACACTGTAGGAGACAAGAAGATTGCCCGCCAGATCATTTATATCAAGGATGGAAAAGAACAGTCTTTAGACCTGGTGGAAGATGATCTTGTATTTATCACAAACGGATGCTGTACCGACACAACTTGCTATGGTGATCAACATACCGCTCCAGACCTTTCTAAGGTGAAAAATGGTGCTGGTGAGTCTTGGGATCTCTGGAAAAATATTGCGAAGCAGGCAAAACATGGCGAATTTGGTAATCCGGATAACTTCTGTGATAATTACGAAGCCACAAACTGGATGAGTGCAACGGTTGCTACTTCCGATGAAAAAATCATTAGAAAGATTATGGATATCTGCAAACGTGATCCAAGAGACGGAAAAGTTACAACCGGTGGTATTGTCACAGTAAAAGACAGTACCGATAACTGGTATTTATCATGGACCATCAACCGTCAGCCACAATTTAAGGCTCAGGATAAAAACATGGTTCTTGTATGGCTTTATGCTCTTAGCACGAACAAAGAAGGTAATTATGTAAAGAAGCCTATGCGCAATTGTACAGGTATGGAAGTCTGTGAAGAGTGGCTATATCACATTGGCGTAGATCCAAAAGAAATTCCTGATCTTGCAGAAAATGCCTGCAATACAACGACATGCTTTATGCCATTTATCAATGCTTTCTTCCAGCCAAGAAAGAATGAAGATCGTCCAAAGGTTGTTCCTGACGGGGCAGTAAACTTTGCATTCCTTGGACAGTTTACCGAAACACCAAGAGATACCATCTTTACCATTGAATACTCTATGCGTACCGGTATGGAATCTGTTTACACGCTCCTTGACATTGACCGCGGAGTTCCAGAAGTCTGGGGCAGCAAGTATGATGTGCGTGAGCTGTTGCGTGCGTGCTATTATGCCATCGATAAAAAACCAATTACCGATATAAAACTTTCCTTCAAAGAAAAAGAAGCATTAAAATTACTGCTGAAAAAGGTAAAAGGTACCGATGTCGAAATACTGCTGAAAAACAGCGGTCTCATTGAATAACTCTACGGAATAAATATACCTTTCGTTACAAATCAAAAACCAGTTCCGATTATTACCGTCGGAACTGGTTTTCTTTACATACTTGCCGTATGATTTATTATATATTTTCTGATATAACGAATCAACTGTTTTTCTTCAATTGGCTTTGACACATGTTCATTCATTCCAGCCTGAAGACTTCGCTCTTTATCATCACTAAAAGCATTTGCTGTCATTGCAAAAATCGGGATTTTCTTTGCGTCTTTACGTTCCAAGGAACGAATGCGACGCGTTGCCTCTAATCCATCCATAATCGGCATCATAATATCCATTAAAATTACATCATATGCGCCTTCTTCTGCTTCCATAAAACAATCAACAGCTTCTTTTCCATTCCAGGCTTTTTTCACGTGTGCACCTGCATTTTCCAAAATAAATTCCGCAATTTCCATATTTAAATCATTGTCTTCTACAAGGAGCAGATTCACGCCATCCAAACGCAAATTTTCATTGCCTATGATCTCTATCTCCTCCACATGCTCTGCTTTTTGAAAACAGAACTGAATCGTAAAGGTTGTTCCTTTTCCAAGCTCACTGACAAAATGAATACTTCCTCCCATTTTTTCTGTCAGCTCTTTTGCGATAGAAAGTCCCAGCCCTGTTCCGGCATAGGAGGTTCTTGCAGAAGCATTTTCCTGCGCAAACGGTTCAAATGCACACTTTTGGAATTCCTCTGACATCCCTATCCCGGTGTCCTGACAAACAAACTCAAAGGTTGCCGTCTGTTCTGTAGATGCGATTTCCTGCACCCGCACCGAGACGGAACCACCTGCACGATTATATTTAATGGCATTGCTTATAATATTCTGTAAAACCTGACGTAAATGCACAGGACTTCCCATCACATCCCAATGCTCTCCCTCGCATATTTCCACTTGTAATGCTACATTACGCTCCACAGCCTGCATCTCTACAAGTGATATCGTCTCTCGAAGCAAATCCAGCAAATGAAACTGTTTCTTTTCTAGCCGCACTTCGCCAGATTCTAATTTATTCATATCCAACACATTATTCACTAGATCCAGTAGAAAACTCGTTGCACTCATGATTTTTCTGCGGCATTCTTCCTGCTTAGTCTCATCGTCCGCATAATAGCGGCTAATTTCGATCATCCCTTTAATGCCATTGATTGGAGTACGGATATCATGACTCATTCGACGCAAAAAATCGGTCTTTGCTATACTAGCACGTTCTGCGTCCTCTACCGATTTTCGCAAACTGTTCTGATATTGCAGCTCTCGCATTTTATCCGCTGTAACATCGCGGCACACAAATAAAACTTCCTGTAACTTTCCCTCATGATCATATTTCTGTGGCACAAACATAAGTTGATTCCATTTTCCAGTCTGTGTCTGCATAATAGAGCAAATATAAGTATTTCCAGCAATTCTTGCATTCATATCTGTCACATTCGAAAACTGCAAAAATGCCTCCTGTTCAGACACATCTAATACAAGATATGCATAATTTCTTAACATCATAGATACATTGCAACCATAGCCTGCTACATCACCTAAATAATCCACAGATTTCACCGTCTTCCAGCAATCTGTGCTAAGATCCATTAAAAGCGCAAATGTATATATTCGGCTGATAGAACGAATGGTTCGCAGCTGTTCCGCGTTTTTCTCCCGATCCTTTTGTTCCTGCTGATAGCGGAGATATAAAAAAAGATGACAGACCATGACATATAAGAAAGCACCAAAACACTGCGTTATAATGACTGTTTTATACACGTTTTTTTCTGGGAAAAAAACATACACATCATAACCTTCCACACGACGAATGCTCCCGCACATATGCTTCCCCTTCCACTGCAGATGTGTTATTGGTTCCCGGCCTTCATGTGTATCTTTTTTTTCTTTTATATTAAATTCTTCCTGCACCATCTTTCCTTTTAATTCTTCTACATTGGTACCCACAATCTGATCGTGAGAAACAATACTCACCATCCCATTCAATCCAAAGATCTGATCATCCAAAAGTGTTTCCAGGCAAATTTCGTCTTTCATTGCTATTTCTTCTTTATGGGAAACAACAGCAACGCATCCCGCTTTATCCTGACGGGAGACAATTGCAAAATCATATGTCTGTTCCCCTAACTTCATACGTGTGGCATACGAGTTTTTAGGATCCAACGAAGCTGCGTAAGACGCATCATTATTTATAAATTCATCCCAAATGCCAGTACTGATATCCCCCCACATGCAACATGGTTTGTTATTTTGATTGGTAATCAAAATACCATCCAAGCGCTGTTCATATGCATATTCTTCTAAAAGCGGCTGCAATGCTTCCCCATGTCCCAGGCAACGGCTCAGTTCCTTTGCTTTATCTAACAAACGCACTTCACTTTTTGTACGGTCTGCCACTTCATAATTATGAAAACGCACAATGTGATATGTTATCGTATCAAAACTTTCATTTAATATGCGTTGAAGATTTAGCTTATCGCTTTGCAACGTCACAGCACCACTTAACAGACTCAGTACAATCCCTATCATCAGAAGAATATGTCTTAAGCTGGTTTCTTTCTTTTTTCTCCGTTTTCTACTCTGCATATGCATCGCTCCATGCACAATCTGTGTTTATACCATATTTTTCTAATATACGTTCTGTCGTCCCATCCTGATGCATTTGCTGCAGCGTTTTTGATAGCTCATCTGCCAGTTCTTCCTGTGTTCCTTTTTCAAAGGCAACACCCAATTCTGATTTGTATAGGCTTTCTTCCAACATATAAAATTCATTTGGCAGAGAGTCCATAAAAAGACGTAATGCACTCTCGTGACCTGCAATTGCATCACAATATCCTTTACGCAAACATGCATAAACTTCGTCTAATGTAGAAAAACAATAAATCTCATCTACTTCCGGGATTCTTGCATCCTCGTGATTTAATAAAATTTCATCCGGTTTGGAAGATACCTGTACTGCAAAACGTTTTCCTTCCAAATCCTGTAAGGTACGAATACCACTATTTGCACGAACAATAACCACCTGACGACTATTGAAATATGCTCCTGCCCACGTGTATTCATTTTCCCGTTCTGTCATGGTGAAACTCCCCCACAGACAATCAATCTCGCCATTTTTTAGATATTCGTCCTTCTTTTCCCATATAATCTTGCGAAAAACCACATCATATCCCATCCGATGAAACGCGTTTGTCGCCATCTCAACATCAATTCCCGCCATATTACCATCGTCACCCACATAATAATATGGTTTGTAATCATCACTCCCTACAACTATCTGTGGCAATTTTTCTTCTGTGGAAGCTATCGCTTTTCCACAACCTGTCATTGTTATAAGCATAACCAAGCTTAATGCGATCACTTTTTCCCATGCTATTCTCACCATAACTACTTATTACACAATCTCCCCTATATCCTTCCCGACGTTATATATAACTTACACAGACTCTTCTTTGCGCACTTGTGTCACTGCTTCCACAATCATCTGATACTGTTCTTCCATTGCATCCATCAGCTCTTCTGCGCCGTCCATCGTGCCACCACGAAAGATTTCCGTAATATCATAACTTGTCTGGTATAAATCTAAAAAACCAAGATTGATACAAATGCCTTTTAATGTATGCGCTGCACGAAATGCACGGTCTGTATCTCCCTCTGCAACCGCTTTTTTCATGTCATGAAAGCTCGGGTCCTCCAAAAACTTTATGGCAAATTTCTTTACAATCGCTTCATTGCAACCAAACCGTTCATACACCTCCTGCCAATTTGCTCCAATACACGCATAGCATTCTTTTATATTCATCATCTATCCTCCATGTTCTGTACATTTTACATACCATTTTAATGTAAATATTTTGTCGAATCGTTACTGTCGAAAAAAGACGACAAAGAACGTTTTCACGTTCTCTGTCGCCTTAGATGTCTTATTTATTTAATATAGCTTATCCGAAGTATCTCTCAAGTAATCCCTTAAGCGCTTTTCCATGTCTAGCTTCGTCACGAGCCATCTCATGAACGGTATCATGGATTGCATCAAGGTTGTTCATCTTAGCGCATTTTGCAAGGTCAAACTTACCAGCAGTAGCTCCAAACTCACAGTCAACTCTCCAAGCAAGGTTGTCCTTTGTTGTAGCCTTCATATTTGGCTCAAGATCCTCACCTAACAACTCTGCGAATTTTGCAGCATGTTCTGCTTCTTCGTATGCTGCCTTCTCCCAGTAAAGTCCGATTTCCGGATATCCTTCACGATGAGCAATACGAGCCATGCAAAGATACATACCAACTTCTGAGCATTCACCTTCAAAGTTTGCCTTTAACTGCTCAAAGATATATTTCTTATCTTCATCACTGATATCAGCGTTGTTCTTTACGGTCTTAGCATATACACCATATTCATGCTCTGCAGCAAGTGTCATATCGCCATCTTTTACTTCTTTAAACTTGTCAGCGCCTACGTGACATACTGGACATTCCTCTGGTGGCTGCTCGCCTTCATAAACATAACCACAAACACTACATACAAATTTTGCCATAATTTTTTTCTCCTTTTCTTTACTTATGTTATTTATTTATTACTTATATTGTTTCCCTTTCGGTGATTTTAATATAACACCTGGAAAAAAATTTGTCAATAGAAAATTAGGAATTATTATTATTTTTTATTTCTTGCGCATTCCGGACATTTTCCAAAGAAAACCACCTGACTCTGTTCAATTTCCCCTTCAAACCCTTGATTTGCAAGGGTATGCAGGAATTCCAGATTATCCATCTCCAAATCTAAAACACAGTTGCAGGAATTACAAACAAAATGTGGGTGCTCCATAATATTTGCATCATAATGATCCTTAGCATCGTTACATGGTATTCTCTGCACTTGACCTGTCTCTTCCAAAAGCGCCAGATTCCGATATACCGTAGCAAGACTGATCTTGGGGTAATCCTGCTGAACCACTTGATATACCGCCTCTGCCGTAGGATGTGTCTTTGTCGAAAGCAGGTAATTATAAATAGCTTCTCTCTGCCTGCTATAGTTCAAAGTTTTCATAGTTCTTTCCTTTCTGATTCCCGAATCTTTAAATCAGTAACTATTATCAATTTAACATAGGATTTATTTTTTGTAAAGTATATCCAACGAATATTTCGCCATAAAAATACCGACCCCTTTGTTAGATGTTTCTGTCTAACTTTTTGGGGTCGGTACAACGTCTGCCCTATTCTATAGGCATTTATACTCTCATTTTATAATAGTAAATCCGTTCTCTCTTTACTTGCTTCGATTTTTTCATTTAAGCGCTTACATGGAATACTGATGACAAGACCAAACAGTAGTGCCACACCAATATAAGCTGACATTTCTGTCAAATACATCCAATAATCATTGCCATGCGTTCCGGCAATTGCCTCTCGCAGCGCATTCATACCATGTGCAAACGGCATATACTGATACAGATACTGGAATACTTTCGGCAGTACTTCTACTGGGAATGTACCACCACTTCCTGCAACCTGAATAACCATCAGTACAACGGCTGCCGCCTCACCTACATTACCAAATGCATACGCCAGTGAATACATAAATAATGTAAATGTAAAACTGGTAAAGGATGCTGCAAACCAGAACATCAGAGGATGCTCGCACTGAATGCCTACATACAAAATACAACCTAATACCGTAATCACTGTCTGCAACTGTCCAATCAGGTAGAATACAATATATCTTCCGAAGAATTTTTGCCAATTACGTAAATTGCGACATCCTGGATTTGTTTTTAAACCGGTATGCATAATGGCAATCAGAATCAATGCGCCAAACCAGATAGATAGAATCACATAGAATGGTGCTGTCGCCGATCCATTGTTCTTCATTTCATAGATTGGTTCCTGATCCAGATTTACCGGACTCGATATGAAATCTGCAATCACGTCCGGATCTGATTCAATCAAAGACATTAGGATATTGTACTGATCATTCGATTCGATGTCATCCATATCAGCAATCAAATCCTGTAATTTACTCTCCATATGTATGGCGTCATCTCTTGTTTCCACCAGCTTATCTTTGCCAAAAGACATCATATCCGGATAACTGTCAAGCGCAGAAGATACATCCTTAATGCTGTCACTGGAGAAATTCAACATCTTCTGTACTTCACTGATTGAACTCTGTATTGCATTCATCGTAGAATTCAATTGCGGATCAACAGTATCTCTATATGTACGCTTCAGCGCTTCTACACTGTTTTTACAATTATCAAAATCTGCATGTAATGTATCTGAAATTGCATTGGAATCTGCAACGGTCTTATCAGATGCTGCCTTTAACGCATCTAAATCTGCCTGAATTTTATCAAAGTCGGCATTGATTGCTGCCTGCTGATTCTGAATTGTTGTGTTTGTTGACGTCATACCATCGACTGCACTGTTAAAACTCTTCTGTAATGCATCCACAGCAAGTTTGATAGAATCAATCTGATCTCCCTTTCCTGTACTGGTATGGTCTACTTTACTCAGCACATTATCCACGGCATTTGCCATATTATCAATCTGCTTTAATATATCATCAAGATTAACGGACACCATATCCGAGACGGTATCAATGCTGCCATCCGCCGCATCTGCCGCAGAATCTGCACTATTTGCCATGCTTCTACCTGCCTGCATAATAGAATCTAACTGATCTGTCACCGAATTTGTCGCATCCATCAAACTGTTTGCAGAATCAATAATCGCAATATAGGAATCAATAATTGTGATATAAGTATTTAAATCTGCATCCATATCATTGAGTTTGTTTTTGACAGCATCCGTAAAATTACCATTTCCCGCATTATCTGTCACAACATATTCACTCATGCTGAGAAGTGCCTGTGCCATCGTAGATACGAAAGCACTATTGATTTCTTCCTGCACAGTTGTCTTTACCTTACCGGTAATCTTTGGTGCTATCGCATTCTTTTTCTCGTTCTCATAATATGTAATCTTTGGATTTTCAATATTTCCGCCAAGGAAACTTATCAGATCCTCTGAAAAGGATTCGTCAATCACAAGCGCAGCGTAATAATCTCCACTCTGTACACCATCAACAGCCTCCTCTTCGGTATCTACAAATACCCAGCCTATCGTCTTGTTTTCCTTTAGATTGCTGATCACCATGTTTCCAACATTCAGCTCTACGCCCTCAATCTCGGTTCCCTGATCACAACTTGCAACCACGACATTCAAATTAGCGGTAGCCGCTTCTCCATATGGATCCCAGTTTGAAATAATGTTAAACCATGCATATAGGCAAGGGATAACAGCCAGACCCATAATAACAACCATTGCAACTACATTCGTTGCCAATCTCTTCGCATCGGAGGTAAAAATCCGAATAATATTCATCATCTTATTCGTCCTCCTTTTCGTTTTTATTATCTCCGCTGATTTTTTGAATGACAGCTTCTTTTAATTGTTCTTTGCGTTCTGCTATCTCAGCTTCTATTTTTTGTTTTTCTGCATCTATAAGATCACCGGCATAGTCCAGCTTTTCCGTAATATTACTCTCTGCCTGCTGCACACCTTCGCCAATCAAATTCACATCATCACGGAGTGCATCTTCATCCACCCCAAGCTCTTTCAATTGCTCTAACATCTTATAGTCACTGTACTCTACATAAATCAAATAGGTTGCAATGCCAAATAAGGAGATAATCCACAGAAGCAAAAACACCAGTTTTCCTTCTGATATCGCAAAACTGAGAATCAGAAAGAATAATGGCAAAATGATATTTATTTTTAATCCAACACGTATTCTCTTTTGATTTTGTTGATGTAAATTTTGTTCATAATTGATGAACTTGTCATACATCTCTTTGTATTTCTCTGCCACCGTTATACCTCCTTACATCATTTCCGTATCTTCCATACGTTCTTCCATATAATGATTCAATCCTTCAAATGGAATACGGATCCAAAGTCCAACGACCAGACCTACTACGAGGAAAGTTAATAACTTAAGCAGATAAATGACAATATCCGCTTCGTACAAGCCACAAATACATTCACGCATCGCATTGATTGCGTATGGGAATGGGAAGAAAATATAAACTTTCTGGAAAAATTCCGGTAAAAGCTCAATTGGATAGGTTCCACTACTTCCCGCAATCTGCAGTACAAGTACAACGACTGCTATCGCTTTTCCAACATCACCGAAAGAATATACCAGTGCATAAATCAAAAGCGTAAATGTCAGACTTGTAAGCGCACCAACTACCCAGAATAAAAATGGATGTACACACTGTATCTTTAAAATAAACAAATCACCTAACACCGTAATCAACGTCTGTACCTGCCCCATAGCAATAAAGAAGAGGCTTCTTCCAAAGAATAACTGCGTCGGTGTTGCATCCGGATATTTTGATTTTGTTACTTTTACCTTGATGATTGCTGCCATGATAATGACACCTACCCATACGGATAATACGGTATAAAATGGTGCAACAGCAGAGCCATAATTCTCGATTGGGTAAACGGCAACAGATTCAATCTCCACCGGTTCTGAGAAAAATTCACCATACATATCTGGATCGCCTGTCAATGTATCCACCAATGCCTCTACACGTTCATCTTCCTGCACACTTCTTGCCTTATCAATTGCTTTTGTCAATTTATCACTGATCTTAGATAATGCTTCTTTTGTCTTCTCTAGACTCTTATCTGAGGTTGACAGTGTTGTCTGCAGTGATCCAAACACATTTCCCATGGAATTTAATACACCACTCATGTTATTCATGATTGTGCTAGCATTTCCAATAACATCCTCTAAGTTGTCAACACATGTATTGAGCTGTGGTACCAATTGGTTATTGATGGTATTTCTTGTGGATGTAATATTTGCAATTGCTTTATCGATATCAGAAATCATAGCTGCTTCTGCATCTTTAATCTGCTGTGATACATTATCATATTTTCCGTCGATATTTGCCTTCTCTAAAATCTTTTGTAACGCTTCCACCGAGTCTGATAACTGCTGCAGTGTATCGACAACATTCTGGTTATTATTCTTATCCGCTATCGATTGGCTGATCGCTGTAATGTCTTTATTCAGCTGATTCGTATCCTTTAACGTCTGTTCACAGACATTTGCCATCTGATCGATATCACCACTAAGCTGCGCCTGCTTCAGCTGATTCTCCATCGTATTTAACATGGTCAGCATCGTATCAATTGTCAGATTCATCTGATCCTTATATGCATTGAGTGTATTCTGACTCTGTTGTAAAGAACCACCTGCCTCCGACAAACCTCCTGCGGAATTTTTTGTCCTACCCTCAAGATCTTCCACATCATTTGTTGCATTTGCAATATTTGAGGATAATACAGCATTTCCTTTAATGACATTATCAATCGTTTTTTGATAATCAATAAGATTATTATTTAAATTATCCAGCTTATCAATGAACGCATCCACGCCACCTTCTTCTTCAATGTCATCATACATATCATTGACATCTTCAAAGATTGTTTTGGTCATGACTTTGACAAATTCTTCATTGATATTGCTCTGCACGGTCGTTACAATCGTATCAGAAATCTTATTTGCAACCGGATTCTTTTTCTGATTCTGGTAGAAAATTAATGTCGGCTCTTCCGTCGTATTTACAAACATATTGTACATGTTATATGTAAAATTGTTTTGTACTACAAGTGCCGCATAATATTTACCGGATTCTACACCTTCGATTGCTTCATCTGCGGAATCAACAAATTGCCAGTCTACTTTATCGTTACCTGCCAATTCATCCATGATATCCTCACCGGTGTTCTTAAACTCCCCATTTTCATCTGTATATCCCTGATCCAGATTAACTGCAGCTAACTGCAAATTTCCCGTATTGCCATAAGGATCCCAGTTGGAATAAATATTAAACCATGCATAAAGTGCCGGTAAAAAACATACACCAATGGCAATAATCAGGGCAAACAGATTTTTTGCCAGATTTTTTACATCTGTAAAGAAGATTTTTTTGATCGTCTTCATGCCTTTATCCTTTCGTCTTCGTGCGATTTTTGATTAATTCTATTTTCTGCTTTCGCGTTAGTTTCTTAATCGCCGCTTCTCTGCGCATTGCTTCTTCCTTCGTTGGATATTCCTCATGATAGAGCATCTCCACCGGAAGCCTTGCCTTTGTATATTTAGCACCCTTTCCTGCATTATGTGTCTGCAGACGGTGTTCTAAATCTGTTGTAAATCCTGTATATAGGGTATCGTCACCACAACGGAGTATATAGGTGTAGTATTTCTTCTCATTCATGAGTTTTTAACTCCTCTGCTCCATTTAAATATCCCAAACGAATACTATTGCGTGATACTTTTTTCACTTCATAAAGTAATACATCTGCCGCATGTAAAAAATCCCAGACTTTGTTTTCTTTTGTCGGAATCCCCCAACAAATGCCTTGTGATATGGTAATGATATCTGCCGATTTTGAATGCTTATGTTCTATCGCCTGCTGCATAATCATTTGTTTGAGTTGTTCTGACCATTGATACGTCTCTTCTTCCGGCATATCGGAATAAATGAGAACAAACTCGTCGCCACCATAACGGGAACAAAAGACATTTCCATGTTTTTGCATCTGTAAGAGTATGCGCGAAATCATTTTAAGAACTTCATCTCCAGCCTGATGACCATAGTTGTCGTTATATTCTTTGAAATAGTCTATATCCAAAATCTCTATAGCAAGTGGTGTCTGTTTATCGCATGCACGCATAAATGCATCTTCACCATATTCATTCAGCTTATAACGATTATAAAGACCGGTCAGAGAATCTGTTTCTGATTTCTGGTGCAAAGCAATATTTTCCTGCTCAACCTCCCAATTAATCTGAACCAGATTATTTAAGGAATTTCGCATCTGAATCATGCTGGCAACCATTACACTATTTTCTTTTTCCATTTCCTCAGACAACTCATAATATGCTACCGTTGCTTTTTGGTAGTGTTCTTCATCTTCCATCGATTTATAATAGCAAATCAGAATGGTAAGCAATCTTTTTTCTAAATTTCGAATATTTGTCTGTTTTGTCAGCTCCTCAATGGCAAAGTAGCATGATTTAAAATCATCATATCGCTTGCTTTCAAGCAACATACACATATATTCATACAGATCATCATAAACATCCATAATCGGAACGTCCTGTTTCAGATAATCTGATATATGCATAATTTCCTTGGACAGTGCTTCTTCCTGCCCTTTTTCATAATAATATCTCGCTTGAAAACAGGAAACCGCCAGACTTTCTACATTTTGTAAATATGGTTTGCATTCTTTTTCAATCTTGTCATTATAATGCGCAACGGTTGTGAGCATTTCTGTAGCATTCTGCTCTTTTGCCATACACAGATACGCTTTTGCCATATTTAAATATGCAGCTGTCAAATGTTGTATGTATCCCGGCATCATCTGATTTACAATAATATAGTGATATCCACTTTCCAGATGATCGAGTGCCTTTTGATATTCGTGAATGTTCTGGTACAGACATCCCATATTCATATGCACAATCCATTCCAATTGTGGCAAACCATACTTCTCACAATAAGAAAGTGCCTTAAGATAGTAATCCATCGCATAAGGTGCATTTCCCCGATTCATCGACATGATGCCAAGCATATTATTTGCCATGACAACATACCCCCACTCGCCAATCTTTTCCATGGCTGGCAGACATGCTAGCATTTCGGCATAAAAATCTCTTGTATCATTCATTAAATAATAGGTCTCGCCCCTGGAAAAGCAGGCAAAACCTATTAATGCATCATCGTGTATCTTACGGCCATATTCCTCGAGTTTATCGCAGTTTTCCATAAGACGTTTTGGATCTCTGCCCCGGTCAGACTGTATCTCTTTTATCCAGTTTTGAACTTCTTGCATATAAAGACTAATATTCATACGCCCATTATAAACCTGTCATTTTGAAAAATCTATTACCGATTTTTTGTTATTGTTGCAAAAAATCCTGCGGATTTACAGGGGTTTTATCCTTTCGCAATTCAAAATACAAGTTTGCTCCTTCTTCCGAATAGTATTTTGATGGTTCACTGATATATCCTATGCGCTGGCCTGCTGCAACATACTCTCCTGTTGCAACCGGAATTTCTTTCAATTGTCCATAGACAGCCTCATAACCATCACCAAGATCCATCGTTACAGTCGTTCCTGTTTTTGCATCATTCATAATAGATGTGATTTTTCCAGCTGCAGCGCTGATCACCTCATCATTTACTTCTGCTGCAATAATCAATGCCGGATTGCATTGATATTGCTGCAGTGTTTTAAAATACACCGTTTGATCCATACTATAGTTCATTAGAACCTTTCCATCTACCGGCCAAACAAGTTCTTCCGGAAAATGCAGCGTAATCGCTGACGTCTGCGCTACCTGATCCATAACATCCTGTCCGGCTTTATCCATACCGTTTTCCAAAACACTTGCTTCATAACGTTCTTTTTCCAGTGCTTCCATATCTACCGTATTATTTTTCGGTTCCACCGTATGCGATGCCATTTCACTCTTTTCTTCCGATGTTATTTCCTGCTTTGCTTCTTCCCGCTGCAATAAATTCTTCTGATAAAAGTACATCAGTGTGAATCCAACAGTGGCAATAATAATCATAATTCCAGCAATTTGAAAGGATAAACGATGATTTTTTATATATTGATTCTGTCTCTTCATTCCACTACCTCCTACTCATAGGATGGCTGAAATGAAAGAAATTATACAACTAATGCACTTTCTTTTTTAGTGCTTCGCTCAGACGGGCAAATTCTTCTAAGGATAAGGTTTCCCCACGTACAGAGGCTGGATATCCCAATTCTTCTATTGTTGCTATAATATTTTCCTTACTAACCGGAATCGTCGGTGCATTATTAAGACCATTTGCAAGCGTTTTTCGTCTCTGGTTAAAAGATGCCCGGATCACACGGAATAAAAAGCCTTCATCTGTAATTTCAACAGGTGGTTTTTCATGACAGGTCAGTCGGATAACAGAACTGGCTACTTTTGGCTGTGGTACAAAACAGGTTGGTGGCACCACACATACCACTTCCGGTTTTGCAAAATATTGTACTGCAAGGGAAAGCGCACCATATTCCTTCGTACCCGGTCCTACCTGCATACGGTCTGCCACCTCTTTTTGTACCATTATCGTAATGGAAGCAAGTGGTACGTGACTCTCAAACAAACCCATAATAATTGGTGTCGTAATATAATATGGTAAATTTGCCACCACCTTGATTGGCTTTCCACCATTTTTTTCTTTTGCAAGTGAAGCAATATCTACTTTTAAAATATCTTCGTTAATAACGGTTACATTATCGTAATCTTTTAAGGTATCATCTAAGACAGGCAACAAATTCGTATCAATTTCTACTGCCACCACTTCTCTTGCAGACTCACACAAATACTGTGTCATCGTGCCAATACCTGGTCCAATCTCCAACACAAAATCATCCTTTGTGATTTCTGCTGCATCGATGATTTTTTCCAGAATATGTGTATCAATCAAAAAATTCTGCCCGTATTTTTTTTGAAAACGAAAACCGTGTTTTTCAAGCACAGCCATCGTATATGCTGGGTTTCCTAAATATGCCATATATTCTGCTCCTACTTCTTATGAAAGACGATACATCTTCCTTGCATTCATTTCTGTCTGTTTTTCTACTTCTTCCGGCGCAATACCACGAATATCGGCTATGCGATCCATCACATAGCGGATTTGTGACGAATCGTTTCGTTTGCCTCTATTTGGCTCCGGACAAAGGTATGGACTGTCTGTCTCTACCAAAATGCGCTCCAACGGAATTTGTGCTACCGTTTCCACCAGTTTTTTTGCATTTTTAAAGGTAACAACACCGCCGATTCCGATATAAAATCCCATAGCAACATATTCCTTTGCCAATTCCGGCGAATACGAATAACAATGAATCACACCCGGATTTTCTATCTGTGGATTTTCTTTTCTGAAATCACGCAGAATCTGTATGGTATCTTCTGCTGCATCCCTGGAATGGATGATAACCGGCTTTTCTATTTCTTTTGCCAGATCTAACTGACGACAAAACCATTCTTTTTGTACGTTTTTGTAAGCATTTCCCTCTTTTCGAAAATAATCCAGACCAATCTCACCAATTGCCACTACTTTATCTTCTTTTGCCATATGAGAAAGCTCTTCCATATCCGCTTCCTTCATAGTATCCACTTCATCCGGATGTACGCCTATCGCCGCATAAATATAATCATATTGATGTGCTAACGTTATACTTTCCTTTGAAGATCTTATATCCGATCCTACATTTACAATCACACCCACATTTTGAAATGGAAGATTTTCTAATAATGTTTCTCTATCCACATCAAATTGCCTGTCATCATAATGCGCATGACTTTCAAATATCATATTTTTCTCTCTTTATTAAAGTAATCTTATAGACACTTGCAGGGTCAGACCGATACGACCTGACCCTGAAGTTATAATTATTATGTTCGATTAACAGATTTCTGCTCCTGCCGGCATATCTTTTTCCGGTGTCATAAGTGACAAATTACCCTCTGCATCTTCTGCACAAAGAAGCATTCCTTCGGAAAGTACACCTGCTAATTTGGCTGGTTTCAGGTTTACAAGAACCATCACCTTTTTGCCTACCATCTCTTCGGCACTGTAATGTTTTTTGATGCCTGAGACAATCTGTTTTGTCTGGCTGCCAATACGAACCTGTGAACAGAGTAATTTCTTAGATTTTGGCACTTCCTCGCATGCGATAATCTCACCTACCTGGAACTGCAATTTCATGAAATCATCAAATCCAATTTCATCTTTTGGTTCCATATCAATAACCTCGGCATCCTCTTTAACTTCTTCCTGTGGCTCTTCCACTGGAGGATGCAATTCTGCCACTTTTGTCATAACTTCTCCAAGATCTAATCGTGCAAATAAGATCTCTGGCTGTTCTGTTACCTTTGTACCGCTAACATAGTGGCCAAATGTTGATAATTCTTCAAATGGAACTTCTTTTGCATTTAACTGTGCCAAAATACGCTCTGTTGTTTCCGGCATAAAACTCTTGAGCAAAGAAGCACCGATGGTAATACTCTCTACCAGATTATAAAGTACGGTTGCCAGACGATCCTGCTTATTCTCATCTTTCGCAAGTACCCAAGGCATTGTCTCATCAATATATTTATTGCAACGTTTGAAAAGTGCAAACACTTCTGTAATGGCATCTGCTACACGCAGATTTTCCATCTTCGCCTCAACACGGGAAACGGTTGATGTAACGATTTCTTTTAATTCATCGTCAACCGGTTCGCTCACGCCCTTATCACAGACAACACCATCAAAATATTTATTACTCATGGAAATGGTTCTGTTTACCAGATTTCCAAGTGTATTTGCAAGATCAGAATTCATGCGTTCCACAAGCAATTCCCAGGAAATCACACCATCATTATCATAAGGCATCTCATGCAACACAAAATAACGCACCGCATCAACACCAAAGAAATCTACCAATTCATCCGCATATAATACATTTCCCTTAGATTTACTCATCTTTCCATCACTTTGAATCAGCCAAGGATGTCCAAATACCTGTTTTGGCAATGGAAGGTCTAATGCCATCAAAAAGATTGGCCAATAAATTGTATGGAAACGAATGATATCTTTACCAATCAAATGTAAATCTGCCGGCCAGTTCTTATTGAAAAGATCTGAAGAATTACCATCACAATCATAACCAATACCGGTAATGTAGTTGGTAAGTGCATCGAGCCATACATATGTTACATGCTTTGGATCAAAGTCTACTGGAATTCCCCAGCTAAATGATGTTCTGGATACACAAAGATCCTGCAATCCTGGTAATAAGAAATTATTCATCATTTCGTTCTTACGAGACACTGGCTGGATAAACTCCGGATGTGTATTAATATACTCAATCAAACGATCTGCATATTTGCTCATTTTAAAGAAATAAGCCTCTTCCTTCGCTGGCTGTACCGGTCTGCCACAGTCCGGGCAGCATCCATTTTCATCCAGCTGAGACTCTGTCCAGAAAGATTCACATGGTGTACAATACAATCCCTCATAAGCACCTTTGTAGATATCACCTTTATCGTATAATTTCTTGAAAATCTTTTTTACCTGTGTCTCATGATCTTCATCTGTTGTACGGATAAACTTATCATAAGAAGTATTCATCAGATCCCAGATACGCTTGATTTCTGCAGATACACCATCTACAAATTCCTTTGGCGTAACACCGGCTTCTTTTGCCTTTAATTCGATTTTCTGTCCGTGCTCATCGGATCCTGTCTGGAAAAATACATCATATCCTTCCTGTCTTTTAAAACGTGCAATACTATCCGCTAAAATAATCTCATAGGTATTACCAATGTGTGGCTTTCCTGAGGTATATGCAATCGCGGTTGTAATGTAATACTTACCTTTGTTTGACATAATAAAAACTAACTCCTACTCTTCTTCTTCCTCAACAACTTCGCCGGATACTGTCTCTACTGTTTCCTCTGAAGCGTCTTCTGTTTTTTCGTCTGTATCGACTTCTTCTTCTTCAAAGATGTCCTCGTCCATCTTTGCTCCACAAGTGCTGCAGAATGCTGCGCCGCCACTTACGACTGCTCCACACTTAGGACATGCCTTACCACCCTTTGTGTATGCAATTTGTTCCTTGATTTCAGCCACTCTCTTCTGTGCTGCTTCGATCTCTTCAAAAAGAGAATTGTATTCTTCCGGAACATTTTCTTTGTTTGCGTCATAGAACATTTTTCCGATTTCCTGATACTGCTTGTTCATGAAATCTTCCTTGGTACGCATTTCATACTGCAACTTAGCAATGTCTGTCATGCCTTTTGCTTTTTCGCCGACTTCCTGTGTCACATTTACAATAGAATCACCTAATTTGCTAAAAAAATCCATTTGTTTTTCCTCCTTTTGATTTGATTGTTTTCTATATTGTTCCTTTAAAAAACGATACTAATACATCATGTTATTATAACATTATTTTATTGTGCTTTTCAATGCATTATTCTCGTCAAAAAACCAAAAAAAGCCGCAGGAACACTCCTTTTTTCTAAGGAACATTCCTGCGGCATTCTCTTACATACAATAACGCAATTATCTGATACAAATGTATACAAGATAAATGGTATAAAGGACAAGCATTAAAATACCTTCTTTTTTACTCAGCTTCTTCTGTGTTACACAAAGAACCCATGTAATCAGCGAGAATACTAAAAGGACAACAATATCAATGATATTTTCTGTCAAAAATGCAATTGGGCTAACCGTTGCTGCAATACCAAGAACCATTAAAATATTAAATACATTAGATCCTACCACGTTACCAACAGCCATATCCAATTCGTTCTTTCTAGCTGCAACAATAGATGTTACCAGTTCCGGTAAACTTGTTCCAACAGAACAAATCGTAAGTCCTACCAATGTTGCACTGATGCCAAAACTTGTTGCAATCACAGAAGCACTGTCTACAACCCAGTCGCCACCATATTTGATAGCAATTGCTCCACCAATAATGTAAAGAATACATTTCCAAACAGGAAGATCTTCCATCTCTTCCATTTCTTCATTCATTTCACGTTCTTTTTCTGAAATCTCACCACTTTTTCTTGCATCCAGCGCACTCTTAATGAGATAGAAAATAAAAACTGCAAAAATAACAAGGAAAATGATACCATCCATACGACCCAGAGTCATACCGATCACACCTGCAACCAATAGTAAAATAGCACACAGTACAGAGAAAGGATAATCTCTCTTTAGTACATCCTTGCTGACTTTTAATTCCGTAATCACTGCACAGACACCAAGTACAACCATCAAATTAAAAATATTTGATCCAACTACATTACTGACCGCTAGTGTATTCTGGTTGTTCATGGATGCTGCAATACTTACCGATGTCTCCGGCAAGCTTGTCCCCATGGCAACAATTGTCATACCAATGATAAGTGATGGTACTTTCAGCATTTTAGCAACGGATGATGCACCTTCTACAAAAAAATCCGCGCCCTTGATCAAAAGTATAAAACCTATGATCAGGACAAATACTGCCTTTAAAATAGTTACTCCCATTTCTTTCTCCTCCTAGAAATATCTTCTCTTTTATCCTAATAAATGCTCTGCCAGAATTTTAAGGCCAAGCAATACCAGAATCAATCCTCCTGCCATTTCGGCTTTTGTCTTATATTTATTACCAAATATGTTGCCAACAAATACACCGATTGCAGATATGATAGCTGTCACAACACCAATGATTGTGATGGCTTCCAAAATATTAACTTCCAAAAATGAAAATGTAATACCAACTGCAAGTGCATCGATACTTGTTGCAATTGCAAGGATAAACATTTCTTTGATGTCGAGTGGCGGATCCATCTGATCGATTTCTACCACTTCGTTTTTTTCTTTGATTGCCTCTGCTATCATCTTTCCACCAATATAAGAAAGCAGGACAAATGCAATCCAATGATCAATTGCACTGATTTTGTTTGCAAACTGACTTCCTAATAACCAGCCTAAAAGCGGCATCAATGCCTGAAATCCACCAAAGAACAGCGCAATGATAAAACATTGCTTTTTATTGACTTTTCGCATACAAAGTCCTTTACATATGGACACTGCAAAAGCATCCATGGCAAGACCAACACCCATCAGAGTAAGTTCAACGATTCCCATGTATTTTCTCTTTTCTTCTTCCTATATATGGCTTGTCCCTTTTTATTTATACGTTAACATAGCTCTTATAAAAAATTACGATAAAAAAAGAGACATCATATGCATATAATCCACCACTATCATTGTGATGTAAATTATATACATATGAGTCTCACTATTTAAGATTTGCCAGGTTTTCACCGGGTCTGTTGACAAATCACACAATTCTATGCGCTAGCTACTCCCTCATAGTTATTTCAATATAACGAAAATAATAGAAAGTGTCAATGTACATTTTTCCTATTTTGTACAAGAAATATTCTATGCCACCATTGTTTTCTTTTCTTCTCTCTTACGATAAATAAAACGAATGATGATACCTGCAAGAATTGCCTCTATAATACCAAGAATCGTACCAACGAAAACATCTGTCGGAAAATGAACAAATACATACATTCTTGATACTGCAATCAAAGCTGCCAATATAACGGCGGCTATTCCCTGTTTCCGGTATTTTGCATACTGCACAATGGATACGGCAGATGCAAAAGATGCTGACGAATGACCAGATGGAAACGAATAATCTTTTGGATTTTTCACCAAAAGCGGAATCGTATCATCAATCCAACATGGTCTTGCGCGCATAACGGTATTTTTCAGAAAAATATTAATCACGAGCAATGAAAATAAAAGTGCAAGTGCGGATGTCCATGCCACCTTTTTATCTTTACAGACAATAAGCATCACAAGTGTTAATAAAATCCAGAAAATTCCGGCATTTCCAAGTGATGTAATCACTACGACAATTTTATCCAGAATTGGATTGTGTATGGATTGAAACCAATAGAGTAAATCAAATTCCCAGTTAAAATAAAAAACATTCCCCATATTTGCTATCATATGTAACCCCCTTAAATAAATTATGCCAATGTAACCTTACAGAATTTCTTTTTGCCCTTTTTCAGGATAAATTCTTCTGCAAAATCATCTTTTGTATAGCTTGCATGTGTATCTGTTACTTTTTCTCCATTAACAGAAACACCGCCCTGTTCTACAGCACGTCTTGCTTCATTACGACTTGTTGCAAGATTTGCACTGATCAAAAGCTGTAAAATATCAACATTTCCATCCGTAAAGATATCATCTGTTATTGTCTCTGTTGGCATATTTGCTGCACTTCCTGTTGTAAACAGTGCCTTTGATGCCTCTCTTGCTTTTGCAGCTTCTTCTTCTCCATGCACAAGCTGTGTCAATTCATATGCCAAAATGTCTTTTGCTTCATTGAGCTGGGAACCTTCCCACTTATCCATCTCATCAATCTGCTCGATTGGAAGGAATGTAAGCATACGTAAACATTTTAAAACATCCTGATCTGAAACATTGCGCCAGTACTGGTAAAATTCAAATGGAGATGTCTTATTTGGATCTAACCAGACTGCTCCAGACTGTGTCTTACCCATCTTTTTGCCTTCTGAGTTCAAAAGAAGTGTAATCGTCATAGCATACGCATCTTTTCCAAGTTTGCGACGAATCAACTCTGTACCACCGAGCATATTTGCCCACTGGTCATCTCCACCAAACTGCATATTACATCCATATTTCTGGAACAATTCATAAAAATCATAACTCTGCATAATCATGTAATTGAATTCAAGGAAAGTAAGACCTCTTTCCATACGCTGCTTGTAACACTCATGTGTTAACATACGGTTTACAGAAAAATGTGGTCCAACTTCACGCAATACGTCAATGTAATTTAAATCCATCAACCAATCTGCATTATTAACCAAAATTGCCTTATCTTCAGAAAAATCAATAAAGCGGCTCATCTGCTTTTTAAAACACTCTACGTTATGATTGATTGTTTCTGTTGTCATCATCTGACGCATATCACTTCTTCCTGATGGATCACCAATCATAGCGGTTCCACCACCAATTAAAACAACCGGCTTATTTCCTGCCATCTGCAAACGTTTCATCAGGCAAAGCGCCATAAAATGACCTACATGAAGGCTGTCTGCTGTTGGATCAAATCCAATATAAAAGGTAGCCTTTCCATTATTGATCATTTCTTTAATTTCTTCTTCGTCTGTTACCTGGGCAATCAATCCTCTGGCAACAAGTTCATCATAAATTGTCATGTTCTCCTCCATTTCCGCAACCTGACAAGAGTTGCATCTCTTTTATTTTTCGTTATGGAAGATTTTGATGGAGCGTTTCTCTTATTGAAATTTACAAATAAAAAAACGCCCTCTATCTTCTTCCAAAGATAAAGGACGAGTAAACTCGTGGTACCACCTTTATTCACAAATGTCTCACAACATCTGCCTCATCAAGTCTCATGATTATATATCATGTGAAACTCTTAGCACGATAACGTGTGCCACTCCGGCGCATCCTACTTTTGATCATCTCATGTTCAGACTGCTGCTCAGGAATGTATTCAAGATATCATCTTCTGCGTCTCGCACCAACCGACGCTTCTCTGTATCGGATTTATATCTTTACTCTTTTCCGTCAAAGCATTTATCAATCTTCCTTATTATACAGGCGCAGGTTTTCTTTTGTCAATATGGGATTTTAAAGGAAAAGAAGCCGGAACTTACGTTCCGACTCCTGTGTTTTATACCTTATGTATTTTAGGCTTCTGCATTTTCGTTTGCTTTTGCTTTCATTTCTGCTACTGTCTTTTGAACTTCAACCATTTCTTCTTTGTTAAGTTTATAGAACTTCATAGCAACAATATTACATAACCATCCAATAATAGGAAGACCAAACATTAAGAACATCGTCATCCAGAATACACCCTTTGTTGCAGGATCGCCCATCTGAGGAACGGTATCCTTGTATCCGATAAATGTGATACAGAATGCTGCGATGGTAGATGCAAGTGATGTAATTAACTTATCGATGAAGTTGTATACACCGGAAATAACGGCTGGTAAATAATTACCTGTTCTTGCATATTCGTAATCAACGATATCAGCCCTCATAGCTGTACTGGTTGTAGTAAGAACCATCTTTGTACCAGTTACTGCCAACTGCAGTAAAGCATATATTACCATCGGAATACCGAAGACACCGATAGATTTCATTCCTGTTGGTCCTAAGATCGTACAGAAGATTACAGTAACAACTGACACTGCGATAGAAAGCCAAGACCATACGGTTGTTGCTTTTTTTGCACCCATCTTAGCTACAAAGACACCACCACCAAAGGCAAATAAAATACCTACGATCATGGTAAAGTTACCGATCATTGTTGCTGCTGCATAAGAGCCGATCAAAATACCGGACGCCATTGTTGTAATAATAGACTGGGATCCGACCTGCTGTGCTAACTTATCAGAAATACCGGTAAGCATATACATCTGGCAAGGCTTGTTATCCTTTAAAATAGCAACCATATCCTTAAACTTAACGGTCTGGTTCTTCTGACCATCTTTTCCGATAACTTCAAATGTCTTAGCATTATCAGACTTGCGTACAGCAAAGCATGCAAGTAACATGAAGATACCGGCTGTGATTACATACCAGTAACATGCTTCCTTAAGCATTGGTGCATTGTACTGATTGTCATATCTAGGTAAGATTGCAAAAGTAACAATGTTGTTAAAGATAAGTGGTACAAGGTAAGAATATAATGTTCCGAATACACCCATCATTGGACGCTGCGTAGGATCATTTGTAAGTACGATACCGATGGTACCACCTGCCATACCATTGATAGTATAACCACAAATGTACACAATGTAAATAACGATAAACACTACGATACCTGTAACACCGGTATATTTACCAGATGCCCAGTCGTACATCATAAGTACGGCGAGCGATGCCATCACCCATCCAACAACAAGGAAGATACGGATCTTACCATGTTTTGGATTCATTTTTTCGAACAATGCTGCAAAAAGCGCATCTGTAAATCCATCAAAAAGTCTTGTTCCTGTAATAATGATACCTGCCACTGCCGGAACAATAGCATATCCTGCGTTAGCGATGTATGAAGCATACATCATCAGCAAATAAAAGCAGATACCACATCCGTTATTTGCATTTCCAAGAATCATTTCAAGTAATGATGCCTTACGATATTGGACACCATCACGTTCGCTTGCATTAAACATGCTGGCTTTTTTTTCTTTTGCCATAGCTAAACCCTCCATATGTTTTTATATATCACGCCTAACACTACATTCTATTCCGTCCAAAAACGATATAGTGTTTCTGTGCTTTATGATTAAATTATAAATTTTTTTTTAGATTATTTGTCCGATATTTCGATGAAATGTACAGAAATTTGTCTATTATGTCAATAATATACAACTTACCTTTGTATTTCGGTTGGATTTCTTTTACAACCATGAATATAAGAAACTGATATACTATAGCAAACCAAACAATAGAACAAAAAAAAGCGGCTCACTTTCGTGAACCGCTTAAAAGAGGCGCCAACCAGATTTGAACTGGTGATAGAGGTGTTGCAGACCTTTGCCTTACCACTTGGCTATGGCGCCATATGTTGCATCAATAAGATGCATTATATAAAAGATTCTTACATCCGTCAAGATGTAAATGACTCCGACGGGAATCGAACCCGTGTTACCGCCGTGAAAGGGCGATGTCTTAACCGCTTGACCACGGAGCCATGTAGCATTATGAAAACGGAGAAGGAGGGATTTGAACCCTCGCGCCGGTCACCCGACCTATACCCTTAGCAGGGGCACCTCTTCGGCCACTTGAGTACTTCTCCATAGTCGAACCAAATCAATATTCACAATGCAAAAACTATTCTACTAAAGGAATATGCTTTTGTCAATGAAAATATTGTTTTTCTTGGCTTTTTTGAAAAATTCCTTCCATTATTTTTATTTCTGATATTCTAGTATAGCAGTTTCGTATAAATTATTGCCGTGACAGTCTGCAACAACAATAACAGGAAAATGTTCCACTGTAATTTTTCGAATTGCTTCTGCACCCAGGTCATCATAACAAATCACTTCCGATTTGGTAATACATTTTGAAAGTAAAGCACCTGCACCACCAACAGCTGCAAAATACACTGCATGATTTCGAACAACGGCATCTAACACTTCCTTTGTTCTTTTTCCTTTTCCAATCATGGCTTTTTGACCCAAATCAAGTAAACGCGGCGCATATTTATCCATACGGCTTGCTGTTGTCGGACCTGCAGAACCAATTGGTCTGCCCTCTCTTGCAGGAGAAGGTCCCATATAATAAATAGCTGCATTTTTTATTGGAATTGGCAATTCTTCACCACGATCCAACACTTCCATCATACGTTTGTGTGCCGCATCACGTGCTACATACATTTCTCCATCTAAATAAACATAATCACCTGCTGTAAGACTTTCTGTAATTTCTTCCGTAATTGGTAATGTAATATGTCGATCCATTCTGACTCCTCGTTCTTTTATATTTCCTTCACCACATGACGATTGACATGACAACAAATATTAATTGCAACCGGTAATCCTGCAATATGTGTTGCATACGTGTTGATATTAACAGCAAGTGCTGTTGTACTTCCACCAAGTCCTCCCGGTCCAATGCCAAGTCCATTGATTTTTTCTAACATTTCTTTTTCCAGATCAGCTACCCAGGAAATTTTTGGTGTTTCATTCAGATTTCGCGTAAGTGCCTGCTTTGCCATCAAAGCAGATTTTTCAAAAGTACCACCAATACCAACACCAACCACCATTGGTGGACAGGCATTTGGACCGGCATCTTTTACTGCCGTAAGAATCGCGTTTTTTACACCTTCGATTCCATCAGCAGGCTTTAGCATAAAGACACGACTCATATTTTCACTGCCAAATCCCTTTGGAGCAAACGTAATTTTTACTTTTTCACCTTCTACAATAGAATAATGGATGACTGCCGGCGTATTGTCTTTTGTATTTATACGTTCTATAGGATCTCCTACAACCGATTTTCGAAGATACCCATCTGTATAACCCTGTCGTACACCTTCATTGATAGCATCTTCTAAACTTCCACCAACAAAATGAACATCCTGCCCTATTTCCATAAAAACAACTGCCATTCCTGTATCCTGACAAATTGGAATCATCTCCTGATCTGCAATGGTAAGGTTCTCCTGTAATTGCTCTAAAATCTTTTTTCCAAGAGGCGAAGCCTCTTCTTTTGTAGCATTTTTTAGAGCCTTATCCATATCATCCGATAAATAATGATTTGCCTGTATACACATCTTAGCAATTTCTTTTGTAATGTCTTCTACCGCAATTTCTCTCATCGTACATTCTCCCTCTACCACCAGTCACTGTCCCATAAAATGGTAAATGGTCCATCATTTTGTAAATCAATTTTCATGTCTGCACCAAAACTACCACATTCTACTTTTCCAAAAGCCTCTTCACATTTTTGTTTAAAATACTCATAAAGTTCATTGGCAAAATCAGGTGCGCCCGCCTTTACAAAACTCGGTCGATTGCCCTTTTTGCAATCTGCATAAAGCGTGAACTGTGAAACAACAAGAACTTCTCCACCGACATCTTGTATAGATAGATTTGTCTTTCCGTCCTCATCCTCAAAAATGCGAAGCCCCTGCAACTTTTTTACATATTTATCAACCATTTCCTTCGTATCACCATCTGCTACACCAAGAAATACAAGCAATCCTTTTCCAATTTTCCCAATTACCTGTTCATCCACTGTCACCGATGCGTGATTTACCCGCTGAATTACTAACCGCATACCTATTCTCTCCTTTACATCTAAAATTAATTATATACGCAGGCGGTATCATCAGCAATGGTTAATTTTTTTCTTGACTTTTGTATTATTTGTATTACACTAAATAATACAAAATAAGAAGAAAGGAGTCTATCATGGTCATCTGTATTGATGAGGTTTCTGAAATTCCTATTTACAAACAGATCCGCAATCAGATTGTCTTAGGTATTTCTGATGGGAGATTACAGCCCGGAGAGCAATTACCGACTGTGCGCGCCCTTGCGGAGGAAATCGGAATCAACTCTATGACGGTAAACAAAGCCTATGCTCTTTTAAAACAAGAAGGCTATATCGTTACCGACCGCAGAAACGGCGCGAGGATCCGAAATGAATTTGATCAGGGTAAATATCTCTCACAAACTTCTTTGGACAATTTGCAGCAGATCATATCCGAGGCAAACATTCGCGGATTTTCAAAGGAAGAATTTTTCCAATTATGTGAAAAGTATTTTTAGGAGGCAGATCTATGTTTAATATCATTCTTTTTATTAGTACATATCCGGTACTGCTTATCATTTATTTCGTTTTAAAAAACAACCATAAATTTCATGATCATTTGTTGTTTTCCGTATCCATGAAGGAAGAATGGGTAGAGCAACCTGCGGTTCAGAAGATCATAAGCGAGTTTCATAAGCAGATGAACATCTTGCTTCTCATCTTTTTTGCGATTCCTCTCACCAGTTTACTGACAAGTCATTTTTCCATACAGTTTACAATCTGGATGAATTGGCTCATGCTCTTAATTCTATTGTTTTATGTGCCATATGCCGTAGCCAATAAAAAGTTAAAGAAATGGAAAAAGGAAAATCAATTATACGAAAATCAGATTTTAGTATCTTATGTAGAGATGAAAAATGCCGGAAATGTCAGAAAGGTACGATTTTTGCCATTCTTCCTTCCGACTTTCCTCAGTTTTTTCGTTTTTGTCCTTTCCCTTGTATTTGCGGCTCTCTCTGAAAAAACAGATTTTGACAGCACTATTATGGTTCTTAGCATTGCGGCTATCAGTTTATTGTACTGGATCATTGCCTTTTGGATGGATCGTAGACCGGTGGAAGTCATCTGCAATGACAGTGACACCAACATCAATTACACCAGATCCAAGAAAAATGTGTGGAAAAATTTCTGGTTAGCCTGTGTCTGGCTAAACCTTGCCTACACTTTGATTACCCTTTTGTCTCTTGTATCCGATGCCATCCGTCCCGGTATCTTTCTTGTTGGATCCATTGCTTATGCCCTTGTCCTTTTAATCTTAATTATCCCGTTAGGGAAAAAATTCAAAAATATTGAAAAACGTTATGCAAGTTCTTTTGATCCGGCATTTAAGACCAACGAAGACGAGGCATGGATCTTTGGACTGTTTTACTACAATCCTAAGGACAAAAGCAGCATAGTAGAAACGCGAGCTGGCATTGGAACTTCCGTAAATATGGCAACAGGTCTTGGAAAAGGGCTTACAATCTTTTCTATTATTGCAATGCTCAGTATTCCTTTTACTAGTATTTTTATGATCATGGAAGAATTTACACCAATCCACCTTGTCATAAAAGATGACACTCTTTACTGTGAACACATTTTTGAAAACTATGCCATTGATACAGATACCATTTCCAATGTATCTTTGGTAGATGAACTGCCATCTATGGTAAAAAGTAATGGTACTGCTATGGATAATCTGTTAAAGGGAAAATTTCATAAACGAAATCAGGGAAACTATGAGTTATTTTTAAATCCGCAACATAAGTATTTCATCTATTTTTCCGCAGATGGAAAAAATTATTATATCAACGGATTTGATGATAAAGAAACTCTGAATATTTACAACACAATCAAAGACTAATTAAAAATCTCCGCTAGTTTCATGTGGCTAGCGGAGATTTTCTTTTACTTTTTATTCTTCGGTAGAATCTTCTATTTCTTCATCTGCATTTTCTGCATCTTCTTCCATTTCTTCCGATTCTTCCATAATCATGTCTTCTTTGCGCACTTTTGCAATACTTGCAACCGTTACACCTTCATCAACATTGATCAATTTTACACCGGAAGTGATTCTGCCAAGAAGTGCTGTATCATTTACTTTAATGCGAATGATAATACCTTCTGTATTAATGAGCATCATCTCATCTTCCTGGTTAACTGCCTTACATCCTATGATATTTCCTGTTTTATCAGTAATCTTGTAACACTTCACACCCTTACCACCACGATTTTGCGGTGTAAATTCATCGATCAGTGTGCACTTACCAAGACCTTTTTCTGAAACAATCATCAGAGAATCACCCTGGGAAGCAAGCTGCATAGCAATGACTTCATCCTGGTCTGTTAAGCTCATACCAATAACACCCATAGAGGTACGTCCGGTATTTCTAACATCTGTTTCATGGAAACGGATACACTGACCAAACTTGGTAATTAAAATAATATCTTCGTTATTATCTGTCAGTTTTACCTCAATTAATCTGTCATCTTCACGAAGATTGATTGCTGCAAGACCTGTTTTACGGATATTTTCATAGTCCGTAATCTTTGTCTTTTTCACAATACCATTCTTTGTAGCCATAAACAGATACTGGTTCTCTGAATATTCCTTCAATGCAATCATTGATGTAATTTTTTCATCCGGCTGCAATTGTAAAAGATTTACGATTGCCGTACCTCTTGCTGTTCTAGAACATTCCGGAATCTCATAAGCTTTCATACGATAAACACGACCGGTATTTGTAAAGAACATCAGGTAGTGGTGTGACGTTGTAAGCATCATTTCAACAATGTAATCTTCATCGATTGTCTCCATGCCCTTAATACCCTTACCACCACGATGCTGGCTCTTAAAGTTATCCACATTCATACGCTTAATATAACCAAGTTTTGTGAATGTAATAACGGTATTTGTCACTGGAATCATATCTTCCATAGAAATATCATATTCATCAAATCCAATGGATGTTCTGCGTTCATCACCATATTTATCAGAAATAGCAAGAATTTCTTCCTTGATTACACCGAGCAGCTTCTTCTCATCTGCAAGAATTGCCTTTAATTCTGTAATCAATTCTATCAAAGACTTGTATTCTTCTTCCAGTTTGTTTCTTTCCAAACCAGTCAGTGCACGCAAACGCATTTCTACAATAGCATTTGCCTGTGCTTCTGATAAAGCAAAACGTTCCATCAACTGCTGTTTTGCTGTTACAACATCAGCAGATCCACGAATAATTTTAATAACTTCGTCGATATTATCAAGCGCAATTAAAAGACCTTGAACAATATGAGCTCTTTCCTCGGCTTTATTCAGATCATATCTTGTTCTTCTGGTTACAACATCTTTCTGATGTAACAGGTAATAATTCAAAAGTTCATATAAATTCAGAACTTTTGGCTGATTACCAACAAGTGCAAGCATAATAACACCAAATGTGTCCTGTAACTGTGTATGTTTATAAAGCAAATTCAATACAACATTAGGGTTTACATCACGACGCAATTCGATACAGATACGCATACCTTCACGTGAAGATTCATCACGCAAATCTGTAATACCATCGATCTTTTTATCACGGACAAGTTCCGCAATTTTTTCAATCAAACGCGCTTTATTTACCATATATGGAAGTTCCGTAACAACAATACGGTTCTTACCATTATTCATAGGTTCAATTTCAGAAACAGCGCGCACACGAATCTTTCCACGTCCGGTGCGATATGCTTCATCAATACCGGCATGACCTAAAATTGTACCACCTGTTGGAAAATCAGGACCTTTTACAATTTCAAGTAATTCATCAATCTCTGTCTCACGATCTTCTTCTACCTGGTTATCAATAATTTTAACAACAGCTGCAATAACTTCACGTAAGTTATGTGGAGGAATGTTTGTTGCCATACCTACTGCAATACCTGTTGTACCATTTACAAGCAGATTTGGATAACGGGAAGGAAGAACTGTTGGTTCTTTTTCCGTCTCATCAAAGTTTGGCATAAAATCTACGGTATCTTTGTTGATATCTGAAAGCATTGCCATAGATATTTTGGATAGACGTGCCTCTGTATATCGCATCGCAGCAGCACCATCACCATCCACAGAACCAAAGTTACCATGACCGTCTACAAGTGGATATCTTGTCGACCATTCCTGTGCCATGTTGACAAGTGCTCCGTAAATAGAACTATCACCATGTGGATGGTATTTACCCATCGTATCACCGACAATACGTGCACATTTACGATGTGGCTTGTCCGGTCCATTATTTAATTCAATCATAGAATAAAGTACTCTACGTTGTACTGGTTTTAATCCATCTCGAACATCAGGAAGAGCGCGGGATGCAATTACACTCATGGCATAATCAATATATGATGTTTCCATCGTCTTTTTCAGATCCACCTCATGAACCTGATCAAAAATTTTGTCATCCATTTATAAACGTCCTCCTACTAAATATCAAGATTCTGAACATATTTTGCATTTTCTTCAATAAATTCGCGGCGAGGCTCTACCTTATCACCCATCAAAGTAGAAAATGTTAAATCAACTTCAGAAGCATTTTCGTCATGAACCATAACTCGTTTTAAGATACGACGCTCCGGATCCATGGTTGTCTCCCAAAGCTGTTCTGCATCCATTTCTCCGAGTCCTTTGTATCGCTGGATTTTATTGTTACCATCACGACCAATTTCAACTAAGATATTGTTTAATTCTTCATCACTGTATGCATACCAGGTTTTTCGATTTTTTTCGATTTTGTAAAGTGGAGGTGTTGCTAAATAAACATACCCCTGCTTAATCAGTTCTGGCATAAAACGATACAGGAATGTAAGCATTAATGTTGCAATATGTGCACCATCAACGTCGGCATCAGTCATAATAATAATCTTATGATAACGCAATTTTGAAATATCAAAATCCTCGTGAATACCTGTACCAAATGCGGTAATCATTGCTTTGATTTCTGCATTTGCATAAATTTTATCTTCTCTGGCTTTTTCTACATTCAAAATTTTACCACGCAATGGCAAAATAGCCTGTGTTGCACGACTTCTTGCTGTTTTTGCAGATCCACCAGCGGAATCTCCTTCGACGATAAAGATTTCACAATTTTTTGGATCCTTATCCGAACAATCTGCAAGTTTTCCTGGAAGTGATGTACCTTCTAAAGCAGTCTTTCTTCTTGTAAGATCTCGTGCTTTTCTGGCAGCTTCTCTTGCTCGCTGCGCAAGCAGCGTTTTTTCGCAGATAACTTTTGCAACCTGTGGATTTTGCTCTAAGAAATATGTCAATTGTTCACTTACAATACTATCAACAGCACCTCTTGCCTCACTATTACCAAGTTTTTGTTTTGTCTGACCTTCAAACTGTGGTTCTCCTATTTTGATACTGATAATCGCTGTCAAACCTTCACGAATATCTTCACCACTAAATGCAGATTCATTTTCTTTTAAAATCTTGGCATCTCTTGCATACGTGTTAAATGTTTTTGTGAGTGCACTACGAAATCCTGCAAGATGCGTTCCACCTTCTGGTGTAATAATGTTATTTACAAATGAATAGGAGGAATCATTGTAAGAATCGTTATGCTGCATCGCAACTTCTACATAAACACCGTCTTTTTCACCTTCACAATAAATAACATCCGGATAAAGTTCCTGATTACCTTTATTCAGATATGTAACAAATTCCTTGATACCACCTTCATAATGGAAAATTCTTTCATTTATCGGATTTTCTCTTTTATCCTGCAATGTAATACGCAGATTTTTTGTCAAAAATGCTGTCTCACGAAGACGCACTTTCAATGTATTAAAGTCAAATGTTGTTGTTTCAAAAATAGTCTCATCCGGTGAAAATGTAACCTTTGTTCCAGTATGATTTTCATCACAAGTACCCACTTCTTTTAAAGGATACATTGTTTTTCCTCTTTCATATCGCTGTCTATAAACCTTACCGTCACGATAAATTTCTACTTCCAGCCAATTAGAAAGAGCATTAACAACCGATGCACCTACTCCATGAAGACCACCGGATACTTTGTATCCTCCACCACCAAATTTACCACCGGCGTGAAGTACCGTAAATACTACTTCTACTGCAGGAATACCCGCCTTACTATTGATTCCAACCGGAATTCCACGACCATCATCTTCTACCGTTACTGTTCCATCTTCATTGATACTTACAATGATATGATTACAAAATCCTGCAAGTGCTTCATCAACCGCATTATCTACGATTTCATATACCAGATGGTGTAATCCACGTTCAGATGTACTACCAATATACATACCCGGACGCTTACGAACAGCTTCAAGTCCTTCCAATATCTGAATTTGATCTGCTCCATATTCCTGATTATTCTGACTCATTTTTATCCTCCATCATATTGCTATGTAAATTAACAGGGATTCTTTCTATTATGAAGAATGTTCAAAAATCTGACCATTTTTCACTTCATACACCTTATTTAGTGTAAATCTATTTTTTACAAAATCATCCAGACCTGTACAGGTAATGATTGTCTGTGTATCATCAATTGCCTGTAATAGATAATTTTGTCTATTATGATCCAATTCAGAAAGTACATCATCTAACAAAAGAATTGGTTTATCATGAATTGTCTGTTCTACCAACTTTATTTCTGACAGTTTTAATGATAATGCACAAGATCTTTGTTGTCCTTGTGATCCAAACTTACGCACATCAATATCTCCAACCGAAATTTTAAGATCATCCCGATGCGGTCCTACCGATGTCTGTCCGTATTTTAAATCTTTTTCTTTTGCACGAATCAGTTCATCTTCAAAGAAAATATCTTCAATATTTGGTTCATACTTAATCACCATTTCTTCTCTTCCACCAGAAATTTTATAATGAATTTCATGAACAAGTTCATTTAATTCCATAATAAACTGGTTTCTTCTGGAAATGATTTTTTTTCCGTAATTTACCAACTGCATATCCCATACTGGTAACGTTTCTTTTAAACCTGGATGATAATACAAATCTTTTAGAAGTTTATTTCGCTGATTTAATATCTTATTGTAGTTTGTCAGATCCGATAAATAAATTTTATCTAACTGACAAAGCTCTGCATCAATAAATCTTCTGCGTTCCGCAGGACCATTTTTTATAATATTCAAATCCTCCGGTGAAAAGAAAATAATATTCAAAATACCAAAAAGTTCACTTGCTTTTTTGATTGGAACTTTATTGATAGCAATGCCTTTTGTTTTGTTTTTCTTTAAATGAATATCTATTTGATATTCTTTTTCATTCTTTTCAACAATCGTCTTAATATGAGATTCCGTTTCGTTAAAACGGATCATTTCTTTGTCACGACTTCCTTTATGTGACTTGGTCGTTCCACTTACATAAGCTGCTTCAAGAATATTTGTCTTTCCTTGTGCATTATCCCCATATAAAATGTTCGTACCTTCATCAAATGTAATATCTAAATGTTCATAATTACGAAAATTACTTAATTCAATAGATTTTATGATCATTGGACTACTTTAACGCTCTCTCCTTCAAAAGTAACCACATCGCCTGGATATAATTTTTTTCCACGACGCAATTCTACTTCACCATTTACGCTTACAAGACCATCCAAAATAACCATTTTGGCATCTACTCCAGACGACATCATGTTTGCTTTTTTCAAAAGCTGTCCAAGCTTGATGAATTCATCGCCTTCTCTTAAACTTATCTCTTCCATTTTATTTCCTCTTAGTTTGCCGCTGTATTAAAGTTAACCGGAAGAATAAGATAAATATATTTATCCTCATCATCCTTAATAAAACATGGTGCTTTTGGATTTACCATATAGATGGTTACTTCCTCATCATCAATAATACGAAGAGCATCAATAAAGAATTTTGGATTAAATCCAATTAAAATATCTTTTCCTTCTTTTCCAATTTCAATGTCTTCCTTCATGGATCCGGCAACAGAATTGATTTTAAGTTCCATATTACCATCTGTAATATCCATGATAATTGGCTTCTTATCCCCTTCTTTTACCATAAGTGTTGCACGGTCAATACAATCTAAAAGCTCTCTTTTATTGATTTTGAATTTTGTTTCATAATCAGTAGAAAGCATCTGATCAATCTTAAAGTATTCTCCTTCGATCAAACGTGATACAACTGTTGTTTTGTCAAATTCAAAAATAATGTGGTTGTCAGTAATAAAGAGATTTACCATCTCTTCCGTAGAACCAGGTATGATTTTACTTACTTCAATTAAGCTCTTACCAGGTACAACAACTTTTTTATTTTCATAAGAATCCTTCAAAGCAATATTACGAATGGAAATTCTATGACCATCCAAAGAAACAACCTTCAAATGATTTCCTTCAATTTCAAATAATTCACCTGTCATCAATTTATTATTTTCATTATCAGCAATTGAGAAAATAGTCTGACGGATTACTTCTTTCAATGTAAACTGTGAAAGTAAAATTGGTTCATTACGAGGAATGATTGGAATATAAGCAAAATCCTCTCCTGATTTACCTACGATGGTAAAATTAGCTTTTTCACATGTAATGGTTGTTTTAAACGTAGCATCTGTTTCAATGGTAACTTCATTATCAGGAAGCTTACGTACAATATCAGAAAAGAATCTTGCATCAAGAGCAATGATACCTCTTTCTTCAATATTACCTTTAATGATAGTTTCAATACCAATTTCCATATCATTGGCTGTTAATTTTATTTCATTTGTAGAGGCATCGATCAAAATACATTCTAATATAGCCATAGTGGTTCTAGTAGGAACTGCTTTTGAAACGATGTTAACTCCTTTTGCTAGTTCTGCTTTTTGACAGGTGATCTTCATAATCGGTAAAACTCCTTTCAGCTTAACATAGATAAATATAATAGAAATTAATAGTAGTATTATTAATAGGTGTGCAAAAGTGTATAAGTCGTGAAACGTGCATGGTTACTGAACTTGTCCAAAAAGTTAAATCTAAAAGTACTGTTGAAACCATGAGGAAATACAGAGGATGAATTGTAGATAAAGTCAGATGCCTTTAAGTAAGGTTCAACTTTATCCTCAGGTTGTAAACATAAACTAACAACTTATCCCATATATTTGAACATAGAAATGAACAAGTTATGCACAATTTATTAATTTGGATTGATTTTCTTTTTGATGGTATCAATCTGCTTACGGAATTCTTCATCATTGTTATATTCTTCTTCAATAACATTGCGTCCATGAAGAATCGTAGAATGATCTCTTCCGTTTAATAATTGTCCAATGCCTTCTAAAGTAGCATCTGTCATCGTATTACATAAGAACATAGCAATCTGTCTTGGTCTGGAAACAGATTTACTTCTGTCTTTGGAAAGCATTTTTTCCATTGGAATATTGTAATGTTCAGAAACAACTTCAATAATCAGCTGCGGTGTAACTTCTCTTGGTTTATCAGGATAAATAATATTTTGAAGTTCACGCATGGCAATATCCATGGTAATGTCGCTTTTTTCAAGATTCGCGTAAGCAATCAGCTTATTGAGAGCACCTTCCAGTTCACGAATATTGGATTTGATATTTTCAGCAATATAATCCAATATATCATCACTCAGATTAATTTTTTCAGATTCTACTTTTTTACGAAGAATTGCCATTCTTGTTTCGTAATCCGGATTTCCAATATCTGCCATCAAACCACTTTCAAAACGGGAACGAATACGTTCTTCTAATGTTTCCATTTCTTTTGGTGGTTTATCAGATGTAATAACAATCTGTTTTCCTGCCAAATAGAGTGTATTGAAGGTATTAAAGAATTCCTGCTGCGTACTTTCTTTACCAATCAAAATCTGAATATCATCAATTAAAAGAATATCAACGGAACGGTATTTTTCTCTTGTTTTGGTGATTGCATTGGAATTTCCAGTACTACGAATACCTTCGATTACTTCATTTAAGAATTGTTCTGAAGTAACATACAAAACGCGTTTATCTGGATTTTCATTAATAATGAAGTTACCAATGGAATGTAAAAGATGTGTTTTTCCAAGTCCAGGTCCACCATAAATATAAAGTGGATTGTATGCTTCTCCTGGTGATTCTGCGACAGCAAGTGATGCCTGTCTGGCAAATTTGTTATTACCACCAACGACAAAAGTATCAAACGTATATTTAGCATTTAAATTGGAAGATGCATAGTTAGCAGATTTTGGAATAAAAGTCTCATTGATGGCTGGTGCACTAAATTCACCTGGCAATGCAAATTTAAGTTTTACTTCCTGTGAAAATCCACACACTTCACTAATCATAATTGCAAGGAATTTTGCATATTTTTTTGTTATGTAGTTGATTGCCATCTGATCCGGATCGGATTCCTGATCGTCCTTTGGATCAAACACAATAATTAAAGTGTCATCTTCAATGGATGTTGGTTGTAATGGTAATAACCAGGATTTAAAGGAAATATCAGAAATAGAGTGTTCTTCTTTAAAACTCTGTAAGATCGTATCCCATTTTTCCTGAATCAATTCTAAGTTCATATGTATTCCCCATTCTATATATCGTAAGTTTATTAGCGTTTATCTTATTTAAATAGGAAAACATTCCTTTATATATAATGAAAACAAAAATAACCTATCATCTATAATACCTTAATAAAGCTATTTTATCAACAAAAATGTCAGTAGTGTAGGGGATAATACAAGCATCTTATTTCCTTTATTTTGCAAAATACGACGTTGTAGGGCTATTGATGTTTATAATGTGGATAACGTGACTTGTGTATGAGATTGCCATAAACCACAAGATATGACAAAAAATGACAGTATAGAAAACAAAATGTGGATGAATGTTTTTAAATTGTACACTTATACACAAAGTTATCCACATTATCAAGATTATTTTGAAAAAAGTGGAAATAGGGAAATCCTTAAAAAATGCCGATTTTACTTGACTTTGAGACTTTTTTTGATATAATGATACCGATGTTTTTTCATAAAGGGAGGTGGATACTATGAAGATGACATTTCAACCAAAAAAGAGACAGAGATCTAAAGTACATGGTTTTCGTTCAAGAATGAGTTCAGCAGGCGGAAGAAAAGTATTGGCTGCTAGAAGAGCAAAAGGTAGAAAGAAATTATCAGCTTAGGCCACAGACCCTGTGGTCTTTCTTCTTTTTATCAAAAATAATCATGAACCGGTTCGAAACACTTTTTTTCATGGAAAGGTGAGTGGATAGTATTGAAATTTAGCGATTCTTTAAAAAAAAATACCGATTTTCAGAATGTTTATAAAAACGGACAATCCAAGGCAAATCGATATTTAGTGATGTATGTATATAAGAATCAATCATCTACCAATCGAATTGGAATTTCTGTAAGTAAAAAAGTAGGAAACAGTGTAGTACGACATCATTTGACGAGACTGATCAGAGAAAGTTATCGATTACATGAAGAAATGTTCAATAGTGGTTTGGACATTGTAATCGTTGTAAGAAATAGAGCAAAGGATTGTTCTTATCATGAAATGGAAGAATCGTTGCTTCATCTTGCAGGTCTTCACAATATCATTATTAAATAGGTAATAATTGGAAAAGAATATGCAATCAATTTTGAAAAATGGTTTAATTTGGATCATCAAATTTTATAGAAAGTATATTTCGCCAATGAAAACAACGAAATGCCCGTATTATCCCACATGCTCGACCTATGGTCTGCATGCTGTGGAGAAGTACGGTTTTTTTAAAGGCGGAGCTTTGGCTGCCTGGCGAATTCTTCGTTGTAATCCATTTTCAAAAGGTGGTTATGATCCTGTTCCATAAAATGGAGGTTTTTAACATTGACAGAGTTATATTTAACTGCTTATGATGGTGCGTTTTTAGGACCAATCGCTAAGGCACTTGGCTGGATTATGGATAAAATCTATGTTTTCTTAAGCACAGTTTGTCATATTGACAGCATTGCCCTTACCATCATTGTTTTTACGGTATTTATTTACCTTTGTTTATTTCCGCTTACGTATAAACAGCAGAAGTTTTCTGTGCTTACAAAAAAAATGCAGCCGGAATTAAACGCAATTCAGAAAAAGTACAAGAATAAAAAAGATACAGTTTCTATGCAGGCTCAGCAGGAAGAAACCCAGATGGTATACGATAAATATGGTGTATCTCCAATGGGAAGCTGTCTTCAGATGCTTGTTCAGATGCCAATTCTTTTTGCACTTTATCGTGTATTCTGGAATGTACCAGCTTATATTTCAAGTGTAAAAGATATCTTTACAGATGTTGTAAATGGTATTATGGCGACCGATGGTTATGCTGGCACAATGGAAGCACTTTATAAGAGTGCAGGCCTTAAGAATGTTGCTTTTCATGCAGATGCAACCGGTACAGCAATGAGTAATTCTATCATTGATGTTCTTTATAAGTTAAGTGAATCCGGCTGGGAAGCTTTAGCAGACAGTTTTCCTAATCTTTCTGACTCTATCGCAACAACAGCAGCTAACTTAAAAGATATCAACTATATGTTCATCTTAAATATTTCAGATACTCCTTGGAATCTGATTAAGACGGCATGGGCTGATAAATATTGGATACTTCTGATTGCAGCACTTTTAGTTCCTATCGTTTCTTATCTTGGACAGGTTATTAACATGAAGTTAATGCCTACTGCACAAGATACAGGTTCTGGAAATGCACAGGCAGACCAGATGGCACAGCAGATGAAGACAATGAATACAATGATGCCTTTGATGACACTTTTCATTGCATTTACTTGTCCGGTAGGTCTTGTTTTATATTGGACTATGGGTTCTGTTGTTCGTATTGTTCAACAGTATTTCTTAAATAAGCATTTCGAAAAGATTAATCTTGATGACATTATCGAGAAAAATAAAGAAAAAGCTGAAAAGAAGAAAGAAAAGCGTGGTATTCGTCAGGCGCAGATTTATGAAGCTGCAAAGATGAATACAAAGAGTAACAGCATGGCATCTAAGACAAATATTTCTTCTGATAAAGTGGAAGCTTTGAACAAAGCAGAAGAAGCACGTGCACATGCAGCCAGTGGTTCTATGGCATCCAAAGCCAATCTGGTAAAAGATTTTAACGAGCGTAACAACAAATAATGGGGGTTTAAAATCATGGAATTTGTAGAATTTAGAGGAAAAACAGTTGATGATGCAATTACAAATGCATTGGTTTCTCTTGGAACAACAAGTGATCAGATTGAATATGAAGTAATTGAAAAAGGTAGTAATGGTATCCTTGGATTTGGCAGCAAAGATGCAGTGATTAAAGTTGCTAGAAAATTAACACCAGAAGATGTTGTAAAAGATTTCTTATCAGAAGTTTTCGAAAAGATGAATTTAGAAGTTGAAATCATTGCAAAATTTGATGAAATTGAAGGTGTTATCGACGTTGAATTAAAGGGACCAGAAATGGGAGTTTTAATTGGTAAACGTGGACAAACATTAGATTCTTTACAGTATCTTACAAATCTTGCTGTAAACAGAAAATCTGATAACTATCTTCGTGTAAAAATTGATACAGAAGATTATCGTAGAAGAAGAAAAGAAACTCTTGAAAACCTTGCAAAGAATATGGCTTACAAGGTAAAGAGAACAAAACGTCCTGTTTCTTTAGAAGCAATGAATCCTTACGAGAGACGTATCATTCATTCTGCTTTACAGAATGACAAGTTCGTTGTAACACATTCTGAAGGTGAAGAACCTTACAGACATGTAGTGATTACCCTAAAGAAATAATATAAATGGGTTGAAATATTTGGGCTTTATCTTCATAATAAATGGAGATAAAGTCCAATTTTTTATTTGAGGAAATCATTATGCATAAAACAGATACTATTTGTGCAATTGCTTCTGCAATGACAAATGCCGGAATCGGTATTATCCGAGTAAGTGGTGAAGATGCGATTGCAAAAGTTGATCAAATTTATAAGGGAAAACATAAACTGACAGAAGTGGAATCTCATACCGTTCAATATGGTCATATTATATTTGAAGATCAGATTGTAGATGAGGTTATGATTCTAGTATTAAAAGCACCACGTTCTTATACGACAGAAGATACCATTGAGATTGATTGTCATGGTGGAACACTTGTGATGCAGCAAATATTAAGAGCGGTCATAGCACAAGGAGTACGTCCGGCAGAACCTGGAGAATTTACAAAACGTGCTTTTTTAAATGGACGTATTGACCTTTCACAGGCAGAGTCTGTTATGGATATTATTTCTTCAAACAGTACGCTTGCCCTTCATAATTCTATGCATCAGTTACAAGGCGTATTTTCAGATCAGATTAAGGATATGCGCAGTAAAATTATTTACGAAATCGCATTTATTGAATCTGCTTTGGATGATCCGGAACATATTGATATTACAGGATATGAAGATACTTTACTTCCAAAAGTAAAAGAGATTGTGGATAAAATCAGTCATTTACTTGCAACTGCAAATAATGGATCTATGTTAAAAGAAGGTATTAAAACAACGATTATCGGAAAACCAAATGCTGGTAAGTCGTCACTTTTAAATCTTCTTGCAAGAAAAGATAGAGCAATTGTAACAGATATTGCCGGAACAACACGTGATACATTAGAAGAACAGATTATGTTAAATGGTATTGCTCTTCGCATTATTGATACAGCTGGAATACGTGATACGGAAGATGTTGTGGAACGCATTGGTGTAAAAAAAGCATATGATACCATAGAAGATGCTGATTTGATTTTATATGTGGTGGATGCTTCTGCACCATTGGATGAAAATGATATTTCCATTATGGAAAAAATAAAAGAGGAAAAAGCAATCATCCTTTTAAATAAGACAGATTTAAAACCGGTAGTGGATGCAGATATCATTCATCAGTATTTAAAGCAGGATATTTTACCTTTTTCTGCAAAGAATGGCGAAGGTCTGGATCACCTTGAAAAAATGATTACGGATATGTTCTTTTCCGGTGAAATTACAGATCACAATGAAGTTTTTCTTACAAATGCAAGACACATTGCCGCACTTTCAGATGCAAAGGAAAGTTTACTTCATGTTATAGATAGTATTTCTATGGCAATGCCGGAGGATTTTCTTTCTATTGATTTGATGGATGCATATGAAAGCTTAGGAACCATTATTGGAGAATCAGTAGAAGAAGATTTGGTAAATGAAATTTTTTCAAAGTTTTGTACTGGAAAATAAAAAGATTTAGAAAGATACTTGCTAATCAAGGAGGACAATAAACGATGCCAGTAATAGAAGAAACATATGATGTTGTAGTTGTTGGTGCTGGTCATGCCGGATGTGAAGCTGCTCTTGCTGCGGCACGTTTGGAATTAAAAACCATTCTTTTTACAATAAGTATGGATAGTGTTGCATTGATGCCATGCAATCCAAATATCGGAGGAAGTTCAAAAGGACACCTGGTCAGAGAAATCGATGCACTTGGTGGACAAATGGGAATTAATATTGATCATACATTTATCCAATCGAAAATGCTGAACAAATCAAAAGGTCCTGCAGTACACTCTCTTCGTGCACAGGCAGATAAAGCAGCCTATAGTATGGAGATGCGTAAAACATTGCAGCACACAAAAAATCTTACACTTCGTCAATCGGAAGTATGTGAGATTGTTGTGGAAGATAAAAAAATTACAGGTGTAAAAACAATATCAGGAGCACTCTATCATTGTAAAGCATGTGTACTTTGTACAGGAACCTATTTAAAAGCAAGATGCCTTTACGGTGAAGTCATTGAACATACGGGACCAAATGGTCTAAAATCTGCAAATCATTTAACAGATTCTTTAGTTTCTAATGGTGTTGAAATGTACCGCTTTAAGACAGGTACTCCGGCAAGAATAGACGGAAATACCATTGATTACAGTAAAATGGAAGAACAATTTGGTGATGAGAGAGTGGTACCATTTTCTTTCACAACAAATCCGGATGATGTACAGATAGATCAGGTTTCCTGTTATTTAACATATACAAATGAAAAAACACATGAAATCATTCGGGCAAATCTAGATCGTTCACCGATGTATTCTGGTGTTATTGAAGGAACAGGACCAAGATATTGTCCATCCATTGAAGATAAAGTTGTGAAATTTGCCGATAAAGACAGACATCAATTGTTTGTGGAACCAGAAGGTCTGAATACCAACGAAATGTATATTGGTGGTATGAGTTCTTCACTTCCGGAAGATGTACAATATGCAATGTATCATACAGTTCCAGGGTTAGAACATGCACAAATTGTTCGAAATGCATATGCAATAGAATATGACTGTATCAATGCAAATCAATTATATGCAACATTGGAATTCAAAAATATCAAAGGACTTTTTAGTGGTGGACAGTTTAACGGTAGTAGTGGATATGAAGAAGCTGCTTGCCAGGGACTTGTTGCCGGTATTAATGCATCTTTAGAAATATTAGGAAGAGAACAAATTGTTTTAGATCGTTCCCAAAGTTATATTGGTGTTTTGATTGATGACCTTGTAACAAAAGAAAATCACGAGCCGTATCGTATGATGACTTCACGTGCAGAATATCGTTTACTTTTACGTCAGGATAATGCAGATCTACGATTAACGCCAATTGGTCATGAAATTGGATTGATTTCTGATGAACGATTTGCCTGGGTAGAAAAAAAGAGAAAACAGATTGATGAAGAAATCAAACGTGTTCATCAGGTCCATATTGGTGCAAATGAAAAAGTGCAATCACTTTTGACATCACTTGGCAGCATTCCATTAAATTGTGGTGTGACATTAGCTGATTTGATTCGTAGACCAGAGTTAAATTATGAATGTTTAGCGCCGATTGATCCGGAACGACCAGAACTTCATCCAGAAGTGAGAGAGCAGGTTAATATTCATATTAAATATGAGGGTTATATTACAAGACAGCAAAAGCAGGTAGAAAATTTCAAAAAGATTGAATCTAAGAAAATACCGGATGATATTGATTATGAAGTTGTTCCAAGTTTGCGTATTGAAGCTCGTCAAAAACTGGAAGCTCTCAGACCGCTTAGTATTGGACAGGCTTCTAGAATCTCAGGAGTTTCACCTGCAGATATATCAGTACTTCTTGTTTATCTGGAAAGTTATGATTATAAGAAAGAACATGAACAATAAGATAGGAATCATATATGAATTATAATTTAGAAAAATTTAAAAACGGATTACAGCAGCTTCATATTGAATTATCTGAAAAACAGATGGAACAATTTTTACAATACTATGAAATGCTAGTTGAGAAAAATAAGGTTATGAATCTGACAGCCATTACAGAATTTGATGAAGTTGTGGAAAAACATTTTTTAGATAGTGTATCACTTACGCAGCAGTTAGATTTACATCAACCTCTGAAAGTACTTGACCTTGGTACAGGAGCAGGTTTTCCTGGTATTCCACTTAAGATTGTTTTTCCTGAACTTGAGATTACTTTAATGGATTCATTAAACAAACGTGTTTTATTTTTACAGGATGTTATATCATCTTTGCAATTAGAAAATATAGAAGCGGTTCATGGAAGAGCAGAAGAAGCTGCAAGAAATAAAAAATATAGAGAAAGTTTTGATCTTTGTGTTTCCCGCGCAGTTGCAAATATTTCTACTTTGTCAGAATATTGTTTACCATTTGTAAAAATTGGTGGTTCTTTTATTTCTTATAAATCTTCTACGATTGAAGATGAATTGAAAGATGGAAAAAAAGGAATTGCTATTTTGGGCGGAAAAGTAAAAGATGTTTACAAATTTACATTGCCGGATTCAAAGTTACAGAGATCTTTTGTGATTATTGAAAAAGAAAAGAGAACACCGAAGGCGTATCCAAGAAAGGCAGGAACTCCTTCAAAAGACCCATTACATTAAAAAAATCTGAGATAAGTTTTATTTCTTATCTCAGATTTTTTTATTCTAAGAAACGCATACGGTCGTCTTCTTTTTGCGTAAAATCTGGTGTAAGCTGAATTTTCTTATTGTTATAATTCATTAAGCGCATACAATCTGGACATAGTGTACCGAAGGAGACGGGTTTACCACAACGCTGGCATTTGGTACCAACAATCTGTGTATTATTTTCAACGTATTCAATACGACCTTCTTTGATCCAGTTTCTAACTTTTCTTAGAGGAATATGAAAATGTTCTGCTACCATATATTCATTTACGACATTTGATCGAATGTAATCTTTAACGCGTGCAAACAAATCTTCTTCCTGACAATGAGGGCAAATATCGCCCTCATAATCATCGGATAATAATCTATGACATATGATGCACTCTTTTGTATTTTTTTCCATAATCATGTCCTATTTCTTGTGCAAATTAATAATATTACGCTAGATATTTATGAATAATCTTTAAGCATTGTTCCGGTACTTCTAACATTGGAAGTAATTTGGAATTCGATATATAGGTGATATCAATTTTTGAATTGTATTTTTTATAATCTTCTGCAATACGAATCGCTTTTTTTCGATCTGTACTTTCTATGATGTGCAAATTGTTTTTATCAGCAATTGCTTTTGTAACATCAACATTCGTGTAAGAACATTTTTTACTGGCATATAAAAATCTTCCATTACTCTTATTGATATGTGCAGATTGATAATACAAGTCAATAAATTTTTTATTTTCCGGAAGAGGATAACTCAGATATTTTTTCTGGAAGATACTGCGAATGTGTTCCTCACTGACATAAAAATTATAGAGAGTTGTTCCAATCAATGGTGCAAATAAGATATTTTTGATAGTCATATCTAAATTATTTGTTTCCATTTTCATCTCATGGATATCGGATGGATTGATTAGAATAATTTCGTTAAATAAGTTAGGATCCATCTGGTTTGCCATGATTGCGATAGAAGAAGCATCAGCACTTGCAACGATGCTTGTTTTTTCACAAATGACATCGCGGACAAAACTTGTTATGAGTTGTACAAATAAGAAATTCGTGTAGGTAAGTGATGGCTTGTCCGATTGTCCACAACCAAGTAAATCTAATGTATATACTTTATGTGTCTTTTCTAATTTTTTGAGAATCTTTGACCATTCATATCCGGAACTTATGGTATCGAGATTATGAATCAGAAGGAGAGGAGAGCCTTCTCCCTGCACCTGGTAGTAGATGTCTCCATATTTAAAATCGTAAAATTGACCTTTGGCACTACTGCAAAGATTTTTCTCTTTTGCATGATAATCGATTGCTGTATTTGTTGCATAAAGAGCAGCTGTTGCAGCAACTGCAGTTTTTAATAAGGAATGTTTTTTACCCATACGTATATCTCCTAAAATATTTTACTACTATTATTTTTTATTATAGTGTACTTTATACACCTTATCAAATATTTTCTAAAAACTTTTGAATTTTTTGATAATTTATAATACATATTGAAATAAGACCATCGCAATCCTACTGGCTTTAGACGGTGGGTTAAGGTAGCCAAAAGCGAAAAATAGTTATATACTTGTGGTATGAGAACATGGTAATTAAAAAATTGGTAGAAGTACTTACTACTCTAATATCATATTATATTCGTCTACAAATGTAGTAAGAAGGTGCTTGTTTCTAGGCGGATAACGAATAATATAAAATAGTAGCGTATTAACGTAGTAATGTAATAAAGTATCTGAAAAAAATATGATGTATATAGAATGTACATATAGATATAGAAAAGGGATGGATTATGATACGTGAATTTTTGGAAAAACAACAGGAAGGGCTGATTGCTAAAAAAATTGAACTGGATGAAGACTATGAATTAGTCCTTAGTAAAATAAAAGAAAATGAAAAATTCCTTGATTTACTAGATGAAGAGGATAGCACTTATTTTTCTGATTTTACACCAAGAGATATGAATCAAAAGAATAAATCTCGTATACAGGAATTACAACAATTGTTAGTACAGTTGAATCAAGATAAAATTCGCATTGAGAATGATGCAAAAGAAATTCATGATAAGTTATTGGAATGCCAGAATGCATTAAATGAATGGCAGCAGTTGAAAGATGTTTCACGTGAAAATAACAGGATATCAGATCAACAGAAAAATGAATTAAAAAGTATTACGAAGTATATCATACAAGATCCAAGAAGAGCTAAATTAGAATTAGATCATTTTATAGATAGATATTAATATAAAGGATTAGAAAATTAGATTATTTTAATAGAAAAATATTAATAAAAAATTTGAATACGGATATATAAAAATAAGGGATACAGATATCCCTTATTTTTTATGTTTATTTTTAGATTCGTATATGCGAATTACTCTTGGTCGATTATATCGTTGTATGATAACAAACATACTATCAAATAGTGTGGCACAGATTGCAGTGATTACAAATACAGGTAATGCTCCAAAAGGTATGGCAAAGAAAATAGACAACATACTGCATAACATAATTAGTTCATGTACAACTTCTGCATGACACATATTGTTTATAACCTGATCTACACGATGCACTTTTAAAGAAAATTCGCTAGGGTCGTAAACCATGACTTTGGTTTTCCATTTTTTTACGTTTAGGATTTTATATAGTGTTTGTTCATACTTCTTTGGTTGAAACCACTTATGATGATAATCGTATTTTTTGTGAAATAACAGAGATAGTATTACGGGTGATAATAGTCGTATTCCAATATGATATGTAGTTGTAAAAAAAGTAATTGCAATAGACTCTATCCAATCTATCTGTAGTTTTGCATATAAGATAAAAAATAGTAATGTTCCTGCTAATGACAAACATAATAGAAAACAAATGATCATAGGCCAGGGACTATAAAACTCATCTGTTTTATTTTTTAATAGTTTCATAATGTTTTCCTTTTCATATAAAAAATGTATTGTTGCTTTGATTTTATATGAAAAAGTCTCATAATTCAATCGTTCTGTACTATTTTAAAATATTATTATTTTTATTTAAAACACTACATATAGACATATATTTCAAATGTTTCACGTGAAACATTTTGAACAGGTATAGTTATCCACAATGTCAAACCACAATATTTAGTGTTGAAAAATCTTTAAACTCAAGATAAAAGAACTATATATTGTATAAATGTTTCACGTGAAACATATGAATGTGGATAATGTGAATAGACAATATGTAGTATTTTATCATACCAAAATGCTGATTTCGTAAGGAAAATTCGCTTTTTAAACACGAGTAAAAGTGCTATAATTGGTATCGTTATGAATTTAAAATACGACTAGAATATGAGATGAAAGGAAGTTTATTCAGATGGGAAGAATCATCGCAATCGCAAATCAAAAAGGTGGCGTTGGTAAGACAACAACATCTATTAATTTATCAGCATGTTTAGCAGAACTTGGAAAAAAAGTATTGGTTATTGACTTAGATCCTCAGGGAAATACAACCAGTGGATTTGGTATTGATAAGGAAGAAATGGATAACACAGTATATGAATTAATGCTGGGAGAATGTTCCATTCGAGAGAGTATGACGCAGGTGGAAAATATTGAGCATTTATCTTTGATTCCATCTAATGTAAACTTAGCAGGAGCGGAGATTGAATTATTAGGAATCAATGAAAAAGAATATATTTTGAAAAATGCAGTAGATTATATTCGTGATGATTATGATTTTATCATCATTGACTGCCCACCTTCTTTGAATATGCTTACAGTTAATGCAATGACGACAGCAGATTCTATTCTTGTTCCAATTCAGTGTGAGTACTATGCGTTGGAAGGAATCAGCCAGTTGATTCATACAATTGACCTGGTTCAGGAAAGACTAAATCCAAATCTTAAGATAGATGGTGTTGTATTTACGATGTATGATGCAAGAACAAATCTATCATCAGATGTTGTAGATACCGTAAAAGAAAACCTAAACGCTACCGTTTATCAGACAATTATTCCTAGAAATGTACGTTTGGCAGAAGCACCATCTCATGGTTTGCCAATCAATTTATACGATGCAAAGTCTTCCGGAGCAGAGAGTTATCGTAATCTGGCGAAGGAAATTATTGAGAGAAAGGATGTCTAGTCATGGCAGCAAAAAAAGGATTAGGTAAAGGATTGGATTCTCTTATTCCAAGCAAACCAATAGAGAGTGCAAAAGAAGTATCAGATCAGAATGCAGTTGAGAATGCGAAAGCACTCGTAAGCATTGATAAAATCGAACCAAATGCAGAACAGCCACGTAAAGCATTTGATGAAGATGCATTAATGGAATTGGCAGATTCTATCAAACAACATGGAGTATTATCTCCACTTTGGGTGCATGAAGTAAAAAATGGAAAAGATTCTTATTATGAAATTATTGCAGGTGAGCGTAGATGGCGTGCTGCAAAAAAAGCGGGATTAAAAGAAGTACCTGTTATTGTAATGAATCTTTCAGAGCAGGAAATTGTAGAAATTTCTCTGATCGAAAATATTCAGCGTGAAGACTTAAACCCAATTGAAGAAGCACTTGCTTATAAGAAATTATTGGATGAATTTAACTTAAAGCAGGATGAAGTGGCAGAGCGTGTTTCAAAGAGTAGAACAGCAGTTACAAACTCTATGCGTCTTTTGAAATTGGATGATCGAGTACAGCAGATGGTTATTGATGAAATGCTTTCTACAGGTCATGCAAGAGCAATTCTTGGTATTGCAGATAAGGATAAACAGTATGACTTTGCACAGCGCGTATTTGATGAAAAGCTCAGTGTGCGCGATGTAGAAAAAGAAGTGAAACGTCTGCAGAATGAAACAGACGATGATAAGAAAAAGGAACCAAAGATTGATCCAAGACTTGAGGCAATCTACGCAGAATTGCAGGAACAAATGAAAAAGACTCTTGGAACAAAGGTAACAATTGTACCGAAGGATAACAAAAAGGGAAGAGTGGAAATCGAATATTACTCTCAAGATGAATTAGATCGTATTGTTGGTCTATTTCAATCTATTCGCCCAGAATAGAACATGCGTTCGATAAAGTACAAAATATAGAAAAGATGGTGTAAGTATGATAGAAGAATATTTGGGAATCAGTACAGATTATATTGTGATTGGAATGGCAGCAGTGATTTTATTGCTTGTCATTTTGATGATTGTAAATATTGTACAGATGAGTAAATTAAAGAAAAGATATGCAATTTTTATGAAAGGTGAAAATGCGAAGTCTTTAGAGGATACATTAGTGTATCGTTTAGAACAGGTCGATGAATTAATTGAGACAAATGCAGCAAATGAACGAAACATTGATGCATTGTTTAAGAGAATGAAATTTGGTTTTCAAAAATATGGCTTGGTAAAATATGATGCATTTCAGGAAATGGGAGGCAAACTTAGTTTTTCCCTTGCTATGCTTGATGAAAAAAATGATGGTTTTGTATTAAACGCTGTTCACAGTCGTGAAGGTTGTTATACATATGTAAAAGAAATTATTGATGGCAATTCTATTATTACACTTGCAGATGAAGAACAGCAGGCACTCGAAGCTGCACTTACAAGTAACCAATAAGGAAAGTAGGAATTTATGCATAGTTATTTACAGGCGATTGGATTTTCTAATATTACAAAAGAGGAATTGGATCAGTTGATCTATGAAACGATTCGTAAACCCGATAGTCATGAAGTAGCATTGGATTCCGATGGAAACGAATTTGTCGAAATGGATTTTGAAGTATGCGAACACGTGGGCATTGCAATTCGTGGCGTATACGATACAAATGATAATTTCAAAGTAGATTATTATTATCCATATTGCAAAGGTGATGTCTTATCTACCAATGGAGAATTAGATATTATCAAACAATCAGATAAAGAAAGTTACCAGGGGTTTTGTGACGAAATACGTCTGGGTGTAAATTTGATTTTTTATCTGCAAAATACGATTGAATATTTGCAAAAAGAAAAAGGCAAGCATGGTTATGATGGAGAACGGTTTTATAGAACCTATATGACAGGCCTTTCTTTAGAAGGAAAGATTTTACTTCCAATAGCAGAACCTACCATAAAAAAGACAAATAAAAAAACAACAGACCGGGCATCTCTTATGGCTGCAGCCAGAGAGGGCGATGAAAACGCAATTGAAAGTTTGACATTGGAAGATATGGATACGTATTCCATGATTTCAAAGCGTGTTGTAAAAGAAGATATTTATAGTATTGTAAGAACAACCTTTATGCCTTATGGCATAGAGAGTGATAAATTTTCTGTCATTGGTGAAATTAAAGAGTTTCATAAATTAACAAATTATGTTACTATGGAAGAGTTGTATGTCATGCATCTGGAAAGTAATGACATAGAATTTAATGTATGTATCAATGAAAAGGATTTACTAGGTATTCCGGAAATTGGACGACGGTTCAAAGGAAATATCTGGATGCAGGGAACAGTAGAATTTTAAAAACTGCAAAAATCAGCAGATTGACAGCTCTCCTAAGGTTCAACATGGTTAGACCCATGAGAAAAGGTACAACTTGGAGTTCGATTCAAGGAATGTCACCCGAGATGTTGAAATAAGAAGTAGAGGTAATTCATCACGAAAGTGATTGGATTCATAAATATGATTGCCGGATTCAAAGTGGCTGAAAAAGCCTGAAAACACGGCATTTGTTCTCATAGTTAAATGGATATAACAAGCGCCTCCTAAGGTT
>OMGW01000032.1_pt1 | contig 53024 bp, 48 predicted proteins | sample 1646131 | NCBI WGS metagenome assembly OMGW01 (sample SAMN05578588, study PRJEB25193) | human gut metagenome | biome: Human Microbiome; feature: human-associated habitat; material: feces | host: Homo sapiens | place: USA:Birmingham
TTTATTTTCAAGGGCTGAAGGCGGTTTCTATCAACACATTTTGTCCTATAACTCTGTATCTTAAGATTCCAAACGATCCAGAATCAGCTGATTTGTCAAGCTAAGCATTTGGCGGTAAATGTTCTGGCGTTCTGCCTCACTCAAACGATTGCTATTCGCTGTCATGGCATTGTTAGCGGTTACAGTACCACTGGCTGCTGCAGTATTGCTGCCTGTTACTGTGCTATCTTGATAATATCCGAGTACTTTAGAAACATAGTTTTGGGTTTCTGCAAAAGGTGGAATACCACCATATTTGGCGACGTTGCCGCTGCCGGCATTATAGGCGGCAAGTGCAAGAGAAACATCTCCATTGTAGCGGGAGAGCAACTGGCTGATATATTTGGCACCACCCATAATATTTTCATATGGATTATAAGCGTCATTTACACCGAGTCCCTGCGCAGTTGCAGGCATAAGCTGCATGATTCCCATGGCGCCGCTGGAGCTAGTAGCTGAAGCAGTAAAATTGGATTCCTGTCTTGCAATTGCGGTCAAAAGGTTGACATCAACCCCGTAAGTCTGCGCAGCTTCCTGGAAAATGCTCATCAAATCTGCTGGAACAGATGCAGTCGTAGAAGTCGCGGCAGCTGCAGAACCCGAAGCATTCATCGTCGCGACAGAATTGTTTGTCGCTTGTGCATCATTTAATGCTTCGGTGGCATTATTTAAAGATTCCGAGAAATCCTCAGTGGTTGTAACCGGTGTCATATGATCGACGTATGTAGTTGTCCCATCTGCGTTGATAATGGATATTTTCATTTGTTACTCCTTTTTGCTATTTTTTATTATAGCACAGGATGAAAAAGGAGAAAAGAGGAATTGCGTCTTAGGCTTGTGAATGCTAAGATACAGAAAGAAGAAATAGGAGGAAAAAGATGCGGATATCACTCAAGGCAGATAAGACGTACAACAAAACAGTAAAAGATGCCCTGCAGGAGCATGGGATTGCGATGGATTATATCTGTGGTGGTAAAGGAATTTGTGGCAAATGCGCTGTGCGCGTGTTAGAAGGAAAAGCAGAGACGTCTGTGGCAGATTACGCAATTTTTTCAAAAGAGCAGCTGGCGCAAGGATATCGGCTGGCATGCCAGATGCATATAACAGAGGATATTTTGCTTGAAATACCACAAGAACAGCTGCAACAACAAAAGAACGAACCAAAGATGCAGGTGGCAGGCATACAGACATATCATGAGGTGGCGGATACATCTTGCGATGCGCAAGGAGATGCCGTAGAACAAACATATGGCGTGGCGGTTGATCTTGGCACGACAACGATAGGCTTTGCGCTGGTGGATTTGCAGACAAAAGAAGTATGCCGTACGCAAAGCCGCTTAAATACGCAGCGCAGTTATGGAGCCGATGTTTTGTCACGTATCCAGAGTGCAAATGAGGGACATGAGAAAGAGTTGCAGGCCGCTGTGACAAAGGATTTGCGCGAAGGTGTTGTGCAGCTTTGTGGAGATTTAGTAACACAAAAAGCAATAAAACATATTGTGATTTCTGGAAATACGACGATGTGCCATTTATTGCGAGGATATTCCTGCAAAACGCTTGGTGTGGCACCTTTTACACCGAGTCATCTTGAGCTGGAACAATGGAATGAAGAGGATATTGCGATTACCATTTTCCCGGGAGCATCAGCCTTTATTGGGGGTGATATTGTTTCCGGAATCTACGCCATAAATGACGAGACAGAACCATGGATGCTCTTGGATTTTGGAACAAATGGAGAGATGATTTTGTGGACAGGCGAGCGGCTTTTAGCGACAGCAGCAGCGGCTGGACCGGCTTTTGAGGGCGGAAATATCACATGTGGCTGTGCCAGCGTTCCGGGGGCGATCAGTGGTGTGATGATTGCGGGATGCCATTCTCATACAAAGACCATTGGTGGGATACCTGCAATCGGAATTTGCGGCAGTGGTTTGTTAGAAGCAATTAGTGGCATGCGAAAAGCAGGACTTCTTGATGAAAATGGAACATTCATAGAAAATCTGCGTTCTGATGGATTTGTACTGCAAACGCCGGGAAGCAAAAAAAAGATTGTTTTGACCCAGGAAGATATCCGTCAATTTCAAATGGCAAAATCCGCCATTGCAGTCGGGCAAAAGGCACTGTTGAAAGTGGCTGGACTAAAAGCATCCGACATTAAACATGTATATCTCGCAGGAGGGATGGGCAGCTTTTTAAATGTACGTGCGGCAGTTGCAGTGGGACTGTTGCAAAAAGATTTTTTGCCGGTGGCCAAAGCTGTTGGGAATACTTCTTTGCAAGGTGCGATTACTTATTTGCAGAAACAAACAAAGACAGAAACAAAAAAACTGGAAGAGATTGCGAAGCAGATTCAGGTGTTGTCTTTGTCAGAAACACCGGGCTTCGAGGAAGATTATATCATGCACATGGCATTGCAGGAAAATGCGATGTGACATGGCATAAAAATAAGTTCTTAATAAAGCAAAATATGACATGGCATCATGCCAGTTCGTTGAGGAAATAAAAAATGGATACAAGAGAGATATTAGAAAAATTGCAGAAGGGAGATGTTTCTTTAGAGAAAGCAGAGCATCTATTGCGCAGACAGCCATATGAAGAACTGGGCTATGCAAAATTAGATATGCATAGAAAAATACGCTCAGGCTGTGCAGAAGTGATTTTTTGTCAGGGAAAGTCAGATGAACATTTGCTGTCCATTTTTTCACATTTGTACGAGGCAGATGGCGAAGTGTTTGGAACAAGGGCAAATGAGCAGCAATATGCGCTGATCCGAGAGCACTTTCCACAGGTGATGTATGATGAAAACTCTCATATTTTAAAGATCGAAAAAGAAGATAAGAAGCATAGCGGCTGTATCGCCGTCTGCACTGCGGGAACAGCGGATATTCCGGTAGCAGAAGAGGCGGCACAGACAGCGGAATACTTTGGCTCTCATGTAGAACGTATTTATGATGTTGGTGTGAGCGGAATACATCGCTTGTTTTCCAACTTAGATGTCATTCAGTCCGCCAATTGTGTGATTGCAGTTGCAGGAATGGAAGGCGCACTGGCAAGTGTTCTTGGGGGACTGGTTGATAAGCCGGTAATTGCAGTCCCGACGTCCGTAGGGTATGGTGCATGTATGGAAGGTTTGTCTGCACTGCTTACCATGATGACATCCTGTGCAAATGGTATCGCCGTTGTCAATATTGATAATGGATACGGCGCAGGTTACATTGCAAATCAGATTAATCATTTAGCAGAATAATATTGAATGTAACGAGTAGGAGAAAAAATGAGTGACGTATTATATTTAGAGTGTGCCAGTGGAATCAGTGGCGATATGGCTGTGGCAGCATTATTGGATTTGGGAGCGTCGGAGGAACACTTGCGACGGGTGCTTTCTACTTTGCCACTTACAGAACCGTACGAGATTGTCATCAGCCGTGTGAAAAAGTCAGGGCTGGATACCTGTGATTTTGATGTGGTGCTGCCGAAAGAGATGGACACACATGATCATGATATGCACTATTTATATGGACACTTGCAAGAACATGGTGTAGAGGAAATGCAAGTGCAGGAACATGGCATAAAGGACGCACAAAAACAGGTGCATGAGCATGCGAAACACCAGCCGCATACACATACACATCGTGGTCCTAAAGAGATTGCGGCGATTTTTAACGCTTCTGCAATGAGTGAAGAGGCAAAAAAGGTGGCATTGCGTATCCTTTCTGTTTTGACGGATGCAGAGGCAAAAGCGCATGGTGTTATGCCGGATGAAGTGCATTTTCATGAAGTGGGAGCGGTGGATTCTATCGTAGATATTGCATCATTTGCCATATGTTTTGATGAACTGTGTCAGAAAATGCAGATCCAAGATGTTATTGTAAAAGAGATTGCGGAAGGAAAAGGAACGGTGCGATGCCAGCACGGAATTTTGCCCGTACCGGTTCCGGCGGTAACAAATATTGCGTGTGCGCACCAGCTACATCTGCATATGACAGAGGTGGAAGGCGAGCTGGTGACACCAACAGGGGCAGCAATTGCAGCAGCAGTAAAAACAAAAGACCAACTGCCGGAACCAATGAAGATTTCAGCAGTTGGCCTTGGAGCAGGAAAACGCGATTATAAAACGGCAGGATTCCTGCGTATATTCTTGTTAGAAATTTAAAAACTCATGGTTTCTCCGTTGATTTTGGCTTCTTCGTCTTCTTCCATAGGAATCACGAGACAACGTCTGCCATCAACGAAAGCGGTATGAATTTCTTCCGCTTTTTCTGGATTTACCTTTACGACAACATCGATGTCGGTGCCGTCCTTTGCGATGACGCCGGCATCTTCTAATTTTTTGGTCAGATCAACCACTTTTTCTTGCAGCTGTTTCTTCTCCACACGTACTTCGTTGTTCTTGATAGCTTTTGCATCTAAGAGTTCCTGCGCATCAGGCAAGGTTTCCTCAAAGAAAGATTCATAGGAGTTTTTGATTTTTTCTGCTTTGGGTTCAGAAATACCGGCATCGGTAAGAATTTCTGCAATCATTTCTCCGTCCAGTATAATTGGTTCGTCTTTATCAACTTTTTCTTTTTCAACCAGAATAAAATCGTTTAAGTTTTGCTGCACATCTAAAACGGTGTCCTTGGTATCCTCATCATCTGGACCGAGTGTCTGAACCACCATATTTTCAAAAGCATCGCGTTTTTGCGTCGCAGTATGTTTGGTTTTGCATCCGAGACCATTTGCCCAAAACTCTTCGTGTGGTTCTTTGGCATTTTTGGTGTAAACGAGTGTAGCGTGGATGTCAGCAGAACGTCCGTTAAACGCTGGGAAAAGGAATGCAGTTTCCGTTGGACCTACAACCCAGTCACGGATTCTGGCACCTATGCGGTGTTCGCCTTCTAAATAGCCAAGACCTGGTTTGGAAAGCGCAACCGGACAGATGCAGCAAAGCAGGTATTCATAGACCTCATCAGATTCATCCATGGCAAGCTCGTCTGTTCCTTTGAGCGGAACATCATATACGTCGTAATATAAGGTGATGAGATAATTGCCAACGTAATCATAAGAATCAATAATAAGATCGTAATAGGTGTCAAGAAGAGCCTCATCTTCTAATTTGCTGGCGCGGAGAGCCATTAAGATCTGTTGTCTGCCCCCGACAGCCTCTTCATCAATAGGAAATTCCAAATCAAGAAGATTGTTTCCCAGTGTACCAGAGAGAGATTTTCCTGCAATCTCTAGGTATTTATAGAATTCATCTTCTTCCAGATTTAAAAATTTCTGGGAGAATTTTACTAATTTATTTTTTTCAGCATCTACATAGCATCCACACATATGTTGGATGGTGCAGCTTTCTTTTTTTAAACGTCGCTTTAACTCTGCAACTTCTTTCTTATTCATAATACAAATCCTTTCCGTGTAATGTGAGCACTTCTTATTATATCGAAAAAAAGAAGTCGTGCAACACCTTGATTTTCACACTTTAGTGAGGTAAAATAGGGAATAGTTTTGTACGATATATTTTTGGAGGAATTAAGAAATGATTAACATTAGGGAGTTACATCATAACTATAAAGATTATGATGGCAAAGTTGTAACCATAGGAGGCTGGGTACGAAGCATTCGTGATTCAAAGACATTTGGATTCATGGTTGTAAATGATGGTACCTTTTTTGAGCCAGTACAGGTGGTTTACGCAGATAAATTAGATAATTTTGAGACCATTTGCAAATTAAATGTAGGTGCAGCTGTGATTGTTACTGGTGAGGTTAAGGTAACACCAGAGATGAAGCAGCCGTTTGAGATTCACGCACAGGAAGTTGTCATTGAAGGTGAATCTACACCAGATTATCCTTTGCAGAAAAAGCGTCATTCTTTTGAATATTTGAGAACGATCAGTCATTTGCGTCCTAGAACCAATACATTCCAGGCAGTATTCCGTGTGCGTTCTTTGACAGCATATGCGATTCATAAGTTTTTCCAGGAGAGAGACTTTGTGTATGTGCATACACCACTTATCACCGGAAGTGACTGTGAAGGTGCTGGAGAAATGTTCCAGGTAACAACAATGGATTTAAATGATGTGCCAAAGAAAGATGGTGCAGTTGATTTTTCACAGGATTTCTTTGGAAAACCTACAAACCTTACGGTAAGTGGTCAGCTCAATGGCGAGACTTACGCCATGGCATTTAAGAACATTTACACATTTGGTCCTACGTTTAGAGCAGAGAATTCTAACACGACACGTCATGCAGCAGAATTCTGGATGATTGAGCCAGAGATTGCATTTGCAGATTTGAAAGATAACATGATGCTTGCAGAGAGCATGTTAAAATATGTGATTTCATATGTATTGGAGAATGCACCAGAAGAAATGGCATTTTTCAATCAGTTTGTGGATAAAGGTCTGATTGAACGTTTAGAGCATGTGGTAAATTCCGATTTTGGATGTATCACTTATACAGATGCGATTGCAGAATTAGAAAAGCACAACGATGAATTCGATTATAAGGTATTCTGGGGCTGCGATTTACAGACAGAGCATGAGCGTTATTTGACAGAAAAGATCTTCAAGCGCCCTGTATTCGTAACCGACTATCCAAAGGAGATTAAGGCATTCTACATGAAACTTAATGAGGATGGTAAGACCGTTGCGGCTATGGACTGTCTTGTTCCGGGCATTGGCGAAATCATCGGTGGTAGCCAGAGAGAAGATGATTATGAGATCCTTCGCAATCGTATGGCAGAGTGTGGTTTGCATGAAGAAGATTATGGATTCTATCTGGATCTTCGTAAGTATGGTTCTGCACGTCATGCAGGATTCGGACTTGGTTTTGAAAGATGTGTTATGTATTTGACAGGAATGGGTAACATCCGTGACGTGATTCCGTTCCCAAGAACCGTAGGAAACTGCGACTTGTAATTTGTACAATGACTGTGCATATGCGAAATGCGTGTGCACAGTTTGACTTTTAGGAATTTTTATGGGAAGGGAAGGAACAAAAATGAGCAAAATGTATATTCCAGAGGATTATGTTCCAGCTCTGAATTTAAAGGAGACACAGATTGCAATCAAAGAAGTAAAAGATTTTTTTCAGAGACAGATTACAGCAGAATTAAATCTGCATCGTGTATCTGCACCAATCTTTGTTACACCGGAATCTGGATTGAACGATAACCTAAATGGCGTGGAAAGACCGGTCACTTTTGGCATTAAAGAGCAGGGAGACCGTCAGGTTGAGGTGGTACATTCTTTGGCAAAATGGAAAAGAATGGCACTGGGCCGCTATGGTTTTTCTGTTGGAGAAGGTTTGTATACGGATATGAATGCGATTCGTCGTGATGAAGATACCGATAATATTCACTCAATTTATGTGGATCAGTGGGATTGGGAAAAAATCATCACAAAGGAGCAGAGAACGGTAGACGAACTGCAAAATGCAGTGAAGTCTGTCTATGATGCGCTTCGTGTCACGGAAAAATACATGGCAAACAAATACAATTACATAGAATGTATTTTGCCGGAACAGATCTTTTTCATCACATCGCAGGAATTGGAAGATATGTATCCGAATGATACACCAAAGGAAAGAGAATATAAGATTTGTAAATTACATGGTGCGGTCTTTATTTCTCAGATTGGGGATAAATTAGCATCCGGTGAAAAGCATGATGGGCGTGCACCGGATTATGATGACTGGTCACTTAATGGTGATATCCTTGTATATTATCCAGTGACGGATATTGCACTTGAGATATCATCTATGGGTATTCGCGTAGATGAAGATGCGTTGCAGCGACAGCTGATTTTGGCAGGTTGTGAAGAACGGTTGCGTCTGCCATTCCAGAAGGCAGTGTATGAGAAAAAATTGCCATATACCATTGGTGGAGGTATTGGGCAGTCCCGTATCTGTATGTTCTTCTTGCGCAAGGCACATATTGGAGAAGTACAGGTGTCTGTATGGCCACAGGAAGATATTGATTATGCTAAGAGCAGAGGCGTCATTATTTTATAGAAAGTATGGGGAAAAAATATGAGCAAACAAATTCGGAATGAAGAGATGGATCGTTTGTTGGAAGGAATTCTTCTTCTCAAAGATAAGGAAGAAGCCTATCAGTTTTTCGAAGATTTGTGTACCGTAAATGAGATGGTATCTTTATGCCAGCGTTTTGCAGTTGCAGCAATGCTACGAGAGGAAAAGACGTATCTGGATATAGCGGAGCAGACAGGCGCTTCTACAGCGACAATCAGTCGTGTGAATCGAGCATTGAATTATGGCAATGATGGATACGATATGATATTGCGCCGTTTGGAAGAGGCAAAAAAAGAGAAGTAGTTTGCAAAACGAGGCAAAGAAGAACGAGGGTGACTAAAATAATTCTGGGGACTTGTCATGTGGTTTTAAAAACTATATAATGTATTGTATTATCACATGGTAGGTGTCAGGAGGATAAAGATGCAGTCAGATATGCGCGCAGCTCTCAATTTGATATTAAAAGAGTTTACAGAGTTGGATTATGTCCATCCGGAAGATATTCCCAATATTGATTTATATGTGGATCAGGTGACAACATTTATTGAATCACAGTTATCATCCATGAAGCGCAACGAGGATGAGAAAATTCTGACGAAAACGATGATTAATAACTATACTAAAAATCATGTGTTGCCATCGCCAGATAAGAAAAAATACTCCAAAGATCATGTGCTGATGTTGATTTTGATTTATTATCTGAAAAGCTTTTTATCCATCAAGGATATTCAGACACTATTAGAACCTGTGACAGAAAAATATTTCGGAACGGAATCGGATCTATCGTTTTATGAGTTGTATGAGGAATTGGTAGCACTTGGCAATGGCCAGGCGAAAGCACTGATTAAGGATGTGGTTTCAAAGTACAATGCAACTCAAAAGTCTTTTATGGATGCGCCGGAGGAAGATCAGGAATTCCTGCGTAACTTTGGCTTTATCTGTATGCTGGGATTTGATGTATATATCAAGAAAATGATGATAGAATCGCTGATTGATCTTAACAGTGAAAAACGTGCTGAGGAAGCCAAGAAAGAGGCAGCCGATCAGGCAAAAGAGAAGATAGATAAATAAAAAATCAGACCCATAGCGGTCTGATTTTTGCAAATTAGAATACAGGAGAATGGACATGAATACATACGATTCATTAAATGAACAGCAGAAACTGGGCGTTTTTACTACGGAAGGTCCAGTATTGATTTTAGCCGGTGCGGGTTCCGGTAAGACACGAGTTTTGACGCACCGTGTGGCATATTTGATAGAAGAAAAAGGCGTTGCTCCATATCACATTATGGCGATTACATTTACAAACAAGGCTGCAGGCGAGATGCGTGAGCGAATCGATTCCATGATTGGCATGGGTTCAGAGAGTATCTGGGTTTCTACATTTCACTCCAGCTGTGTTCGTATCTTACGCCGTTTTGCAGACCGATTGGGATATGCAAACAGTTTTACCATTTATGATACGGATGATTCCAAGACGCTTATGAAAGATATTTGTAAACGTCTGGAAATTGATACAAAAATCTATAAAGAAAAGACATTTTTAAATGTGATCTCTTCTGCCAAAAACGAATTGATTTCACCGGAAGAATTTGCACAGAATGCGGCCGGTGACTTTAACAAGACAAGACAGGCGCAGGTTTACCGCGAGTACCAGGCAAGACTCAAGGCAAACAATGCGATGGATTTTGACGATCTGATTATGAAAACGGTGGAACTTTTAAAGTTTGACACAGAAGTACGTAACTTTTATCAGGAAAAATTCCATTATATTATGGTAGACGAGTATCAGGATACGAATACAGCACAGTTTGAACTGGTGCGTCTGTTGGCATCTGGCAGAGAAAATCTGTGTGTGGTAGGTGATGATGACCAGTCGATTTATAAGTTCCGTGGGGCAAATATTTATAATATTTTAAATTTTGAGAAACACTATCCAAATGCGACAGTGATCAAATTAGAGCAAAATTATAGATCTACAGCAAATATTTTAAATGCTGCAAATGGTGTCATTGCAAATAACCAGGGGCGTAAAGAAAAGCGCCTGTGGACAGAAGCAGGAGATGGCGAAAAAATTTATTTCCAGCAGTTTGAAAGCGCTTATGAAGAAGCAGATTTTATTGCAAGAGATATCGCAGCACGTGTACGCAGAGGCGAATACCAATATGGTGATTGTGCTATTTTGTACCGAACGAATGGACAGTCCCGTATGTTAGAGGAAAAACTGATTATGTCAGGTATTCCGTATAAGATTGTTGGTGGCGTTAATTTCTATGCCAGACGTGAAGTAAAAGATTTGCTCAGTTACATGAAGGTCGTAGACAATGCACAGGATGATCTGGCGGTACAGCGTATCATCAATGTTCCAAAGCGAGGCATAGGGGCAACGAGTATTGGCAAGGCGAGCGACTATGCATATCACATGGGATTAAATCTGTTTGAGGCGTTAGAGAAAGCAGATGAGATACCAACACTTGGAAGAGCAGCAGGAAAAATAGCGCCATTTGTGGAACTGATTCATCATTTCCGCAGTGTCTGTGCTAACGAAGGTGTAGCCGCACTTTTACAGGAAATCATTGATGAGACTGGCTATGTGGAAGAGCTTAAGTTAGAAGGTACGGATGAGGCAAAAGCACGTATCGAAAATATTGACGAATTGATTACAAAGGTTGTTTCCTATGAACAGGAAGCGGAGGAACCATCATTAAGCGGGTTTTTGGAAGAAGTTGCACTGGTGGCAGATATTGATTCTTTAGCAGATGATGGTTCGTATGTGGTTCTTATGACTTTGCATAGTGCAAAAGGATTGGAATTTCCAAATGTGTATCTTTCAGGTATGGAGGATGGCTTATTCCCGAGTTATATGAGCATCACAGCAGATAATAGCGAAGAGGAAATCGAGGAAGAAAGACGTCTTTGCTATGTGGGGATTACGAGAGCAAAGCAGCATTTGTCAATTACGGGCGCACGTATGCGTATGATTCGTGGCGAAACACAGTTCCATGGCATTTCGCGTTTCGTAAAGGAGATTCCGCAGGAGTTAATCCAGGGAAATACATGGGAACCAAAGTCAAGGGATGAATTCCTTGGTGAGCGACCAATCAGCAATCGTCAAAAGATGCAAAAAATGAAAAAAACGCCATTGGCAGCACAGACCTACCAGGCTGCAAAAGATTTTGGAACAAAAATCCAAAAGAATTCACTGGATTATGGCGAAGGTGATCGTGTAAAACATATCAAGTTCGGCGAAGGAACTGTCGTACAAATCAACGATGGTGGCAGGGACTTTGAAGTGACGGTAGAATTTGATGGCGCAGGGCGTAAAAAGATGTTTGCATCCTTTGCAAAATTACAAAAAGTGTAAGTGTTTTTCGGTGGTAATTGGGCAAAATAAATGCTATACTAAGGATAAATAAATTCATGCATTCATAATTAGGAGGAGAAGCCTTATGATGAAAAAAGAAGATGTAATGGAATTGATCGACCTGACAAAGTTGACAAACATGATCAACAACATGAAAGAGAAGGAAATCGTAGTAAAAGAAAAACACACATGTGACTGGAAGAAAATTGCATGTGTTGTAGGTGTAGTTGCTGCAGTAGCAGGTGTTGCATTTGCAATTTATCGATATTTCAAGAAAGACTATGAAGATGAATTCATGGACGATTTCGATGATTGGGATGACGACGAAGATTTCTTTGAAGACGATACCGAAAAAGATGTAGATGATTTAGAGGAAGAGTAATAGAGTGAAAAAAGGTCAACAAATAGAAGGCGTTGTTACTCGAGTAGATTTTCCAAATAAGGGAATCGTGCAGACAGATGACGGTGATTTTATCACCGTCAAGAATGTGCTTGAGGGACAACGCATTCTTTGCGTAATAAAGAAAACAAGAAAAGGGAAAGCAGAGGGACGTCTCTTAGAAGTTGTGGAGAAATCACCGCTTGAAGTGGAAAAACCATATTGCAAACATTTTGGAGAATGTGGCGGTTGCAGTTATCAGACATTGCCATATGAAGAACAGGTGGCACTGAAAGCAAGACAGATCAAACGTCTCTTGACACCGGTATTGGGGGAAGAACGTTTTGATGCGTTGTTTGAAGGTGTGATTGAAAGTCCAAATCAGTTTGCTTATCGTAATAAGATGGAATTTTCATTTGGAGATGCCTATTTTGATGGTCCTCTTGCTCTGGGCATGCATAAGCGCGGAAGCTTTTACGATATTGTGACAGTGGATGCGTGTCAGATTATTGATGCAGATATGCGCCAGGTTTTGGTGGAGACACTTTCTTATTTCCAGAATGCAGGTGCTGATTATTATCATAAGATGCGTCATGAGGGATATTTGCGTCATTTACTGGTGCGAAAGGCAGTCAAGACAGGGGAAATTCTGGTGGATTTGGTAACCAGTTCGGATGCCAGATTCTTACTCGGTGAGGCAAAAGAGTCTGGTTCTGTAGTATATGATGCGGAAGCACCGATGATGTCAGAAGATATGCGTACAAAGGAAGCGGCATTGCTGCAGGGCTGGAGTAAGCATTTGGAAAACCTTGCATTTGAAGGTGAATTGACAGGGGTATTACATACCAGAAATGATCGGACAGCGGATGTTGTAGAAGATCAGGGAACGACAACACTTTATGGACAGGACTATTTCTATGAAGAATTGTTGGGGCTTCGATTCCGTATTACACCATTTTCTTTCTTCCAGACGAACTCTTTGGGAGCAGAGAAGCTGTATGAAGCTGCAAGAGATTTTATTACGGCAGAAGATGCAGACATTCTGGAGGGAAAGACAGTATACGATTTATATTCCGGCACAGGTACGATTGCGCAGATTCTGGCGCCGGTAGCAGGACATGTGATTGGTGTGGAAATCGTAGAAGAAGCGGTGGAAGCAGCAAAGAAAAATGCTGCAGAAAATGGTCTGACCAACTGTGAATTCATCGCGGGTGATGTGTTAAAAGTCATTGACGATATCGAGGAAAAGCCGGATTATATTGTACTCGATCCACCGAGAGATGGTATTCATCCAAAGGCACTTGGCAAGATTATCGCTTATGGCGTGGAGTCAATGATATATATTTCCTGCAAACCGACGAGCCTGGCAAGAGACCTCGAAGTACTGCAGGCAAGCGGTTACGAAGTTAAGCGGATTTGCTGTTGTGATATGTTCGCCGGAACACCACATGTGGAAACTGTTGTTTTACTTTCCAAGGGTATAATCGACTCGCTTTCAGATGATTAAATAAGAATCTGTTAAAGACATCGGCCAAATGGAATGGTTGGTGTCTTTTTCTATCCGATCATCTTAGGAAATTCTTAATGATTTCTCAACCGTTTCCAAGGAAATAAAAGCGGTTCTTCTGGTATAATAAAAGGGTAGATAATATAAAAAAGGATGTGTTTGAATGAGTGCTAATATATTAGTGGTTGATGATGATAAAGATATTGCAGATTTATTGGAGATGTATCTGACGAATGAGAATTATACGGTGTATAAGTTCTATGATGCAAGCCATGCACTTGAAAAGATAGATGAAATAACATTTCCTTAGCTAATTTCAATAGCATGTATTTATAAGTAGATGGATATTATATTATAAGTAATACTAAATTGACCGCATAGCCTTATGAACGTAAAATAATTTTGTGATTTTTTTATTAAATAAGAGTATAAATATTTGGAGGAACCAATGAAAAAGACAACAAACTCTTCACCTTACCAGTTTGAGGGCAGAATACCTCTGTCTCAGGCTATTCCGCTTGGACTGCAGCATATTATGGCTATGTTCATCGGAAACCTTACACCTCTTATCATAGTTATGGGAGCATGTGGACTCACAGCGGACGCAGGCTTTGCGGAGCTTAGAACAGCTCTCTTACAGAATGCCATGATTATCGCAGGTATTGTCACATTAGTACAGATGTTTTCCATCGGACCGGTCGGCGGAAAGGTACCTATCGTTATGGGAACCTCTTCGGGCTTTCTTGGAGTATTAAATAATACAGTTGCAGCGTGTGGCGGCGGAGTTATAGCATATGGAGCTATTATGGGAGCCTGCATTGTAGGAGGTATTTTCGAAGGCATACTCGGAGCCTTCTTAAAGCCTTTACGCAAGTTTTTCCCTGCAATCGTTACAGGCTCAGTTGTTATAGCAATAGGACTTTCACTCCTTGGAGTGGGAATCAACTACTTCTGCGGTGGCACAGGCAAAAATGATTACGGCTCACTGCCAAACCTTTTTCTTGGAATGGTTGTACTTATAGTAATCGTGCTTCTTAAGCATTTTGCACCGTCGCGCAGTATTTTTTCATCATCTGCCATCCTTTTTGGTATTCTGGCAGGATATGTTGTAGCAATCATTATGACACTTACCATGTCACATACAGGTGTGACTGCTGACGGTGTCAAATACACATATTCATGGGTAGTAAACTTTGACGAGGTTAAAAATGCAGCATGGATAGCAGTTCCAAGCTTTATAGGCTTTGGAAAGCTTTCAGATGTGGGAATTTCCTTCCATGCCAATGCAATCATCCCAATCGGCATCATGTTTATCGTTACTGCAATAGAGACAGTTGGCGATATCTCAGCCTGTGTGGAGGGTGGAATGGACAGAGAGGCTACAGATTCAGAGCTTTCCGGCGGTGTTATCTGTGACGGTCTTGGTTCATCATTTGCAGCGCTTTTCGGAGTACTGCCAAATACCTCATTCTCACAGAATGTAGGTCTTGTTTCAATGACAAAGGTTGTCAATAGATTTGCTATTTCAATGGGAGCTATATTCCTCATCATTTGCGGCTTCTGCCCAAAAATTGGAGCTCTCATGTCAATCATGCCTCAGTCGGTGCTCGGCGGAGCTGCGGTTATGATGTTTGCCTCTATCCTGATTTCCGGAATTGAGCTCATCACAAAGGAGCCAATCGGCAGCCGTGAGATTACAATTATCTCAGTTGCAATCGGTTTAGGCTACGGACTTGGCGCTACAACAGGTGCTACATCACACCTGCCATACTATGTACAGCTTATATTTGGCGGTTCAGGTATCGTGCCTTGCTCACTTTGCGCTATTCTTCTCAATATTATTTTGCCGAAGAAATCTAAGAACGCACCATATATGTGGGATATGGAAGAAAAAGATGATGTGAAGCGTGTGGATGATTAACGCTTAGGATTTTAAAGTCGTCCGGTGCATTAAGTACACCGGCGGCTTTATTATTTGTGGGAAAGTATGGAAATATATGGAAAAAGTGATTTCAATAGTGGGCGCAGGTGGAAAGACCACACTCGTCCATAAGCTTGCAAGGGAATATCACAGGAGAGGAAAAGGTGTGCTTGTCACAACAACAACGCACATGTATGTCGAAGCTGACACTGACCTATCCTGCGATTTTTTTGCGTTAAGGGATAAAATAATAAAAGATGGATATTGCACGGCGGGGCAGAAAATATCAGAACAGTCAAAGCCAAAAATGTGCGGACTGCCGTATGATTTGCTTGATAAACTGGTTAAAGACATGCCACAGGCGTTAGATTATGTTATAATCGAAGCAGATGGAGCAAAGCACCATTCTCTCAAATATCCGGCAGCGGATGAGCCTGTCATATATCCGCTCACCACAGATGTTATCATAGTGCTTGGCACGTGGGAAAAGGGCAAGCTGTGTAAAGACGTTGTGTTCAGATATGAGCTTATGCAAAACGAGCTAGGAATGGCAGAGGATGTAGTGGTTGATGACTCGGTTATAGACATGCTGCGTCAGGTCTATGTCAAAAAGCTTCGCGACAGCGGGTTTGAAGGACGGATTTCGACATATTACAGATAAACATGGAAATAATAAGTTAACAGGGTAACTAATTATATGAGCAATAATCAGATAAAAAAGAAAAATTTGTTAATCATATGCCGTGGTGCAGGCGATCTTGCGACAGGCATCATCCACAGACTGCACCGTGCAGGACATCGGGTGATAGCGCTTGAGACAGACTATCCGGCAGCCATACGGCGTCAGGTGTCCTTTTGCGAGGCAGTGTATGATGGGAGCGCAACTGTAGAGGGTCTGACAGCCAGACTGCTTCCTGCCTTGAATGATGCAGAGACAATTTCCGGGATAAATGCCACACCGCAAGCTCATATTGCATCGCAAAAGTGGAAGAGCTCAGCTATCGAAGCTGTGGAAGCTGTGCTTGAAGCCGGAGAGGTTCCGCTTCTCATAGACCCAACCGGTGAATCAATTGCACTTTTTAGACCGGATGTTGTGGTAGATGCCATAATAGCAAAGAAAAATCTGGGCACCACAATAAATATGGCACCGCTTGTGATAGGAGTAGGTCCGGGCTTTACGGCAGGCAAGGACGTGCATCTGGTGATTGAGTCCATGCGTGGGCACAATCTGGCGCGCATCATTACCGATGGCATGGCACAGCCCAACACAGGGGTTCCGGGAAATATCGCAGGCTTCACAAGTGAGCGTGTGATACACGCTCCGGCAGCAGGATATATTTATGATGTCAGAAAAATCGGAGATATTGTGCAAAAGGGCGATGAGATAGCGCGGATATATCCGGATAAAGGAAGCTATGACAATAAATTGTCTGAATATGTTCCGGTAAATGCTACAATTACAGGCATCATACGAGGTCTTATCCGTGAGGGTTATTATTTCAAGGAAGGTTTCAAGATAGCGGATATCGATCCACGCGAAGGGGAGCTTTCAAATTGTTTTACGATCTCTGACAAGGCAAGGAGTATAGCAGGCAGTGTGCTTGAGGCGGTATCGGCATTTGAGCACGGCATAAGGATTTATTAAATGTGCAGTTACTAATAGATAATAAATTATGGTAACTGAACAGTTACAATGAGGATTAATTAATTGACGCAGCAAAACGGATTAGATATCAATAATCAGGAACAAAATAAAGAAAAGCTCACACATTTTAATGAGGCAGGGGAAGCCCACATGGTGGATGTGCACGCAAAGGATGACACATACCGCGTGGCGAAAGCCTGCGGCACGATAAAGGTAAATGACGCTGTATACAGGGCTGTATCTACGGGCACGGCTAAAAAGGGTGATGTGCTGGGAGTGGCAAGGATTGCAGGAATCATGGGAGCAAAGAACAATTCCATGCTTATTCCGCTCTGTCATCCTATTGCTATGACAAAGTGTGATGTTGAGTTTGAGCTGGATGAAAAAAACAGCAGTATCACGGCAATTTGCACGACAGCCTGTGTGGGCAAAACCGGTGTAGAGATGGAGGCCATGACAGGGGTCAGTGTGGCGCTTCTTACCATATATGATATGTGTAAGGCGCTAGACCGTGGAATGGAAATCGGGCAGATACATCTGCTTGAAAAATCCGGTGGAAAGAGTGGACACTATACAGTTGAATAGTTAAAAATACACATTTAATCAAGGATAACAGGGTGATGTAATGTATACTGTAGGGATTATAACGATAAGTGATAAAGGCGCAGCGGGCCGGCGCGAGGATAAAAGCGGCCCAAAAATAAGACAGATGCTTCCCAAAGATGAGTACGAGGTGGTTTCATATAAAATCATACCAGACGAGAGAAAACAGATTGCAGACGAGCTTGTCAGGTTGAGTGATGACATGAAATGCAATCTGGTGCTTACAACCGGCGGCACAGGTTTTTCACCTAGGGATATCACGCCGGAAGCTACAATGGATGTTGCACAGCGCAATGCACCGGGTATCGCTGAGGCACTGAGAGCGTACAGCATGAGTCTTACACCGCGCGCCATGCTTGGCAGAGGCGTTTGCGTCATCAGGAAAAACACACTGATAGTTAATCTGCCCGGCAGTGTGAAGGCAGTGTCGGAGAGCATGGATTTTCTGATGGGAAATATAGAGCATGGGCTTGATATTTTACTGCAGTATGACAGTGAGTGCGGTCGGTGTACTAGGTGTGGTTTGGAATAGTTAATATTTACAGAGATAATAATTGGAGTGTGGGATTATATGAAGCTTATGAAGACAACTGAGGCAGTCGGACAGGTGCTCTGCCACGATATCACACAGATTATTCCCGGCGTGAAAAAGGATGCAGTTTTTCGCAAGGGGCATATCATAACAAAAGAGGACATACCGGTGCTGCTTAGTGTTGGAAAAGATACCATATATATATGGGAAAATGATGAGACCATGATGCACGAGAATGAGGCTGCGGAGGTGCTTTATCGTATGAGCGCATGTGGCACAAAGAAAATTGAAGCAGACACACAATCAGGCGTTTCTTGCGGCACTGCGAGTAAAATGCATCCGTCCTCCGTAAAGGAGGGCAAGATAGAGGTAATCGCAGACTGTGATGGACTGCTTAAGGTGGATAGCAAAAAGCTTGAAAAGGTCAACTCCTTTGGAGAGCTGATGATAGCCACAAGGCACGGCAATACCACTGTGAAAAAGGGTGATAAGCTCGCTGGAACAAGAATCATACCGCTTGTCATAAAAAAAGATAAGCTAAAGGAAGCTTCTAATATATGTGAGGATGGTCCAATCCTTGATATTAAGCCGTTTGTGGTCAGAAAAGCAGCAATAATTACAACCGGAAACGAAGTGTACCATGGCAGGATACAGGATGCATTTACACCTGTTATAGAAAAAAAAATAGCAGAGTTTGGCGCACAGATGATGTTTCATGAGGTGTTTGATGATGATGACAAAAAAATCACAGACGGATGCTTACGCGCGATAGAAGCCGGAGCGGAAATTGTATTCTGCACAGGAGGAATGAGCGTGGATCCTGATGATAAAACGCCGCTTGCCATCAAAAATACAGGCGCACGGATTGTGTCATACGGCTCGCCGGTGCTGCCGGGAGCCATGTTTTTGCTGTCGTACTATGATGCAGGTGACAGGCTGGTGCCGATATGTGGGCTGCCCGGCTGTGCCATGTACAATAAGCGCACGATATTTGATATTGTGTTGCCTAGGCTTATGGCACGTGATATGATTTATGCAGATGAGCTTGCCGGACTTGGAGAAGGCGGCCTCTGCCTGAATTGTGATGTCTGCACGTTTCCTAACTGTGGTTTTGGAAAGGGCTTTTAACATGCGCGATGGATTTGGCAGAGAGATTGACTATATGCGCATATCGGTGATAGATAGCTGTAATTTAAACTGCTATTACTGCAATCCCTGTGACAATAATGAGCACTGTCATGCACTAAATATACTTAGCGTAAAAGAGGTGCTTTGCATAGTCCGCGCAGCCACAAGGCTTGGAATTAAGCATTTTCGTCTGACAGGCGGTGAGCCGCTTTTGCATCCGCAGCTTGATGAAATAGTTTTACAAATCAAAAAGATACCGGGTGTCAGCAGCGTATCGCTTACTACAAATGCAGTACTGCTTGTGCAGCATGCAAAGTGGTTAAAGGAAGCAGGCATAGACAGCATAAATGTGAGCCTGGACACTATAGATGCGTCAGAATATGAACGCATCACAAAAAAACCGCTGCTTGAAGAAGTAAAGAATGGAATCAATGCCGCTATAGAGTGCGGAATAAGAGTGAAAATCAATGTGGTGCTCACACCGCAGACAGATGTGGTGGCGCTCACACGATATGTTGCAAAAAAAGGTACAGATATCCGCTTTATAGAGATGATGCCGGTAGGTGAAGGACACACCAACGGAGTCGAGCCATATAAGAAGGTTATTGGTACACTTTCAAAACTGTATGGAGAACCTTGCCGTATAAATACTGAAAAAACAAAAGAAATTAATTCGGGAAATGACAAACGGAAAATTCCGGATAACGGCCCGGCAGAGTATTACATTTTTCCGGAACTTGGTATCAGAGTAGGTCTGATTCAGGCAATTCATGGGAAGTTCTGCGACACCTGCAACCGCATACGTGTTACGGCTGACGGCAGGCTTATGCCATGCCTAGGAAGCAGCGTGACGATGGATTTAGTACCTGATTCATGGGATTTTGCAGATGATGTGGAAAAAGATTTTGCAATAGTCCGGGCACTAAGGGCTGCCATAAAGGCAAAGCCAAGGTGTCACAATTTTAATGATAATGCAGTGACATATACAAAAACTACAGAGACAAAGACTACAGAGATAGAAGCTGCGGAAGTAAATGCAGCAAGAAATATGAGCCGGATAGGGGGCTGATAGAAAATAATGGGAAAGCTTCTTGCAATCAATATAAGCAAAGAGAGAGGAACTGAAAAGAGAGAGGTGCCACAGGCGGAGCTTGTTGCAGACTACGGCATCATGGGAGATGCGCATGCCGGAAAGTGGCACAGGCAGGTCAGCCTGCTTTCCGCGGAGAAATTAGATGACTTCAGGGCAAGAGGGGCACAGATAGACAACGGTGCATTCGGTGAAAATTTAATTATTTCAGGATTTGATTTAGGAAATCTGCCTCTTGGTACACGCTTTTGCATAGGAGATACCATCCTTGAGATGACGCAGATAGGCAAGCAGTGCCATTCGCATTGTGCCATATACAAGAGGATGGGCGAGTGCATTATGCCAAAGGAGGGTGTGTTTGCGGTAGTCGTAAGAGGTGGTCAGATTCATGCCGGTGACGAGGTGAAGTTGATTCCGGTCAACATATATGCTTCGATAAAGGACAGACCTGTGGACAGCCGCTGTGAGCTTTTGACAGTCATAGAAGGAGCACATGCCGGGGCAAAGGCACTCTATATAGATGGCAGAATAAGAGTGGCATACGGCAATGTGTGGGCAGATGAAATAGATGACAATGATAATTCCATTGTGATGTTCAGACAGCAGATAGGCAGCAGACCACGTCTCATAATCTGCGGTGGAGGGCATGTATCGGCGGCACTTGTACGCATGGCATCGCTTTTGGCATTTGACATATGGGTGATAGAGGACAGACCTTTGTTTGCAGACAATGCAAAGCGCCAAGGTGCAGACCATGTGATTTGCGGCGATTATAAAGAAACTCTCGCCAAGCTACAGCCGCAGGCGGATGATTACTATGTATGCATGACAAGAGGACATCGCTTCGATATGGAATGCCTCACAGAGATATTCACAAAGTCCTATGCCTATGTGGGTATGATGGGCTCAAAGAAAAGAGCTGTGATAGTGAAAAAAGACCTTGAAGAATCGGGATTTTCACAGGAAATTATATCAGGATTACATTCTCCGATAGGCCTTGCAATAGGTGGACAGACACCGGAGGAAATTGCTCTTTCGGTGATAAGCGAGATAGTAAAGTGTAAAAATGAGCGTACAAGCTGCACTCAGATAGATAACGAAGTGCTTGACGCACTTACTGAGGTGGCTGGGCATTGTGCATCAGTTACACACTCCCCGGATGAGAAGTACATACTGTGTACCATCATAAAAAAGAACGGCAGTGCACCGCGCGGAGTTGGCACACAGATGCTTGTGAGCTCAGACAACCGTATTGTTGGAACAATAGGCGGAGGCTGTGCGGAGGCTTTAGTTATAAGCCGCTGCAGGAGGCTGTTTCGCAATCAGGAGTTCAAATGTGAGCTGATTGATGTCAGCATGAATACTGACGATGCCGAGAATGAGGGAATGGTGTGCGGAGGTAGCATTTCAGTGCTGCTGGAGCAGATCAGATGATGAATAAATAAAAAGAAAAGAGAGATTAAAAGTGTGATTTTAAGAAGAGCAACAGGCACTGATAAATCAGTAAAGGAGCGCAAGGGTTTAAAGAGAAAATTTGCAGCATATGCAGGACTTACGCTTGGACTTATTCTTACAGCAGGACTTTTTGCAGGCTGCGGAAAGAAGGATACTGCAGAGAGCGGTAATGCTACTGATAAAATTGTGACAAGCAGCGCGCAGACAGAGAACGGTAATGTAGATGTAGATTTATCGATTTTTGCGGCAAAGAGCTTAAACAGTGTTATGGATGAAATTTGTGCAGCCTACACCAAGGAGCATCCAAATGTAAACTTCCAGAACAACTATGACAGTTCGGGAACTCTGATGGCACAGATTAAAGAGGGCGCGAAGTGCAATATCTTTTTCTCAGCAGGAGTGGCACAGATGGATGAGCTTCAGAATGGTTATGAAGCAGGAAGCGTGGTTGATGATACTCGTGTTGACCTTTTAAATAATCAGGTGTGCCTTGTTACATATAAGAATAGTGGCACGGCAGTTACCAGCTTTGCAGACATCTCAAAGGCTAAAAATATGGCACTTGCTGACGGAACAGTTCCTGTAGGACAGTACACCAGAGTAGCACTTGTAAATTCAAAAATGGTTGAAGGAGATGCTTCAAAGCTACAGGATATTTCAGATTCTGATATCTCAAAGGCATTTGGCGGTCTGGAAATCAACAGCTGTGCAAATGTAGGTGCAGTTGCATCTGCCGTAGCTGAGGGTGCAAACGAAATAGGAACAGTTTATTACTCAGATACATTCGGATACGAGAATCAGCTTGACATTATAGAAAAGCTTCCAAACAGCTTAACAGGTGATGTTATATATCCGATAGCAGCCTTAAAGGGTGACAACACTACAGCAGACGAGCTTGAAGCCGCAAAGGAATTTATTGCATATCTTCAGACAGATGAGGCAATGTCAGTATTTGAGAAATATCATTTTACGGTAAATGAATAATGGGAACGATTGATTTCGCACCGCTTTGGATAACATTAAAAACAGGAATAGTAGCGTCGGTTTTTTCATTCTTTATTGGAATAGCCTTTGCTGAGCTTGTTATAAACACAAAGGGCAGAGTGAGGGCATTCTGGGATGGACTGCTGACACTTCCGATGGTATTGCCGCCTACCGTGGCTGGATACATCCTTTTAAGGATTTTCAGTACAAGACGTCCCTTTGGAAGTTTTTTAAGCAATAGCATGGGTATACAGGTAGTACACACGTGGCTTGGCTGTGTGGTTGCAGCGACCATCATTGCACTCCCTCTCATGTACAGAAATGCGAGAGCGGCATTTGAGCAGATAGACGAAAATGTCATATATGCGGCGCGAACTCTCGGCATAAGTGAGTGGAAGGTCTTCTGGAAAATACGTTTGCCGATGGCAAAGCCCGGCATCATATCGGGTGTCACACTGGCCTTTGCCAGAGCTATCGGTGAGTACGGCGCCACATCAATGCTTGCCGGAAATATAGCGGGAAAGACATCGACCATATCACAGCAGATAGCAATGGTCATCCAAAGTGGTAACTATGCCACAGCGGGCTTCTGGTGCATAGTAATCATAGCGATTTCGTTTGCATGCCTTGTATCGATAAATATGATATGCGGCAAAAGCAAGGGCATAAAGAGAAAGAGAAAAAATAATGTCGCTCATAGTAAAAATAAAAAAACAGTTGGATAATTTCATGCTTTCGGTTGACATGGAGCTTACGGACGAGATTGTGTCCGTAATTGGTATGTCGGGCTCAGGAAAGAGTATGACACTCAAGTGTATAGCAGGGATAGAAACTCCTGATTCAGGCTTTATATCATTAAATGACCGGGTGCTGTATGACTCAAAAAATCGCATAAATCTGCACCCCGGTAAGCGCAGGGTAGGCTATCTGTTTCAGGACTATGCACTTTTTCCTACAATGACCGTGATGGAAAATATATGCATAGCAATGGGACATCGCGATGAAAAAAAGGTGAAGGTCTGGCTGAAGCGGTATGGGCTTGATGGCATGGCAGACACATATCCGGATCATCTCTCGGGAGGCCAGAGGCAGCGCGTGGCAATGCTTCGCATGCTTGCGGCTAAACCGGAGTGTATACTGCTCGATGAGCCTTTTTCGGCACTGGATGAGCATGTGAAAAGAAGTATGGAATCAGAGCTTATGGAGATGCTTTCCGATTTTCACAATCCTGTTATCTTTGTGTCACACAATCGCGATGAGGTGTATCGTCTGGCAGAGCGTATCGGAAGTATTGAGAGCGGCATGCTGAGTGCAGTCCGCGACAAAAAAGATTTCTTCATGCGGCCTATGTCTGTGGAGCAGGCACTGCTTGTGGGCTGCAACAATATATCACAGGTGAAATGGCAGGATAAGCATCATGTTCTTGCCGTGGAATGGGATAGTGTATTTGAGGTCACTGATGAGCAGATTGAACAGCTTGCGATGGATACGGACAACATATCACACATAGGTGTTTTCCCTCAGGATATAATAATATCTGCAAGTAAAGCAAAATCGGTACTTGCATATAACAATAAAAATATAATCAGGATTAAAGATTATAAAATAGTTGAAGAACTAAAAACATGGGAAGTATCGTGTGAATTAAATAATGATTCAACAATTTATGCAAATCTTCCAAAGCATACAGAAGCAAATATGCTTAGCAAAAATATAAATGATGAGCTTTATATAAAGAAATTTTATCTGCTTGGATGAGAAGTAAATGAGGACATACTATGATTTACCTGGACAACGCTGCCACAACAATTAAAAAGCCGGATGCGGTATATGATGCTGTGCTTGATGCAATGAAGCACTGCGGCAATTCAGGTCGGGGAATGTCGGATGCATCGCTTGATGCGTCAAGGAAAATATATGAGGCCAGAATGTGCCTTACAGAATTTTTCGGCGGGGAGGATGCGGATAGACTTGTTTTTACGGCAAATTCCACTGAGTCGCTCAACATTGCAATCCACGGACTGCTTGAGCCGGGGGAGCATGTGATTACGACACAGCTCGAGCACAATTCGGTGCTCAGACCTCTTTATATGCAAAGGGAGAGGGGAGTGTGCGTGGATATTGTGCCATGCAGTGATGAAGGAATAAAAAGAGGGATAATTTCCCCGCGGGATATAGAGGCTGCAATTTGTCCGGAAACAAAAGCCATCGTCTGCACACATGCTTCAAATCTCACAGGCAATGTGGTGGATATTAAGTCAATAGGGCAAATCGCACGAAAGCATGACCTTTTATTTATAGTTGACGCATCGCAGACAGCCGGTGTGCTTCCGATAAATGTAAAAGACATGAATATTGATGTGCTCTGCTTCACAGGACACAAGGGGCTGATGGGTCCACAGGGGACCGGAGGACTTTATGTGGGAGAAAGAGCAGATATAAAGCCGGTTAAAAGCGGTGGCACCGGCGTGCTCAGCTTTCTTGAGAGCCAGCCTATGGAGCTTCCGACAAGACTTGAGGCCGGTACCTTAAATGGCCCGGGAATTGCAGGGCTTTTGGCAGGAATAAAGGCGATTGAAGAAATTGGTGTGGATAACATATATGCTAAAGAGTATATGTTGATGAAGGCTTTTCTAAAGAAAATAAAGATAATCCCGGGAATCAGGAGATATGGGGATTTCGACATGCTGCCCGATAATGGAGCACATTGTGCGATTGTTTCAGTAAATATAGCTGATATGGATTCTGCTGAGGTGTCGGATATACTTATGAATGAGTATGGCATTGCAACAAGAAGCGGCATACACTGCGCACCACTGATGCATAAATTCTTTGGAACACAAAAACAGGGTATGGTGAGATTTTCATTCTCATATTATAATACAAATGATGAGATAAATGAGGCCGCTGAAGCGCTTATGCAGATTGCGGCATTGAGATAAACAGTATTAAACAATTGAAAGGAGCAAACATGCCACAGGAAATAGTGTTTTGCAAAGGCGGTGGCTGTACTGCAAAGCTTGGTCCGGATTTATTAAGTCATGTTTTAGCAAAGTTGCCAAAGGGCGAAAAAGACAGCAATCTGCTCGTCGGATATGATAGCAGCGATGATGCGGCAGTGTACAGAATTTCAGATGACACGGCGATAGTCCAGACGCTTGATTTTTTTCCACCGATGGTTGATGATCCATATACGTTTGGACAGATAGCGGCCGCAAATGCGCTCAGTGATATCTATGCGATGGGCGGCACAGTTAAGAGTGCGTTGAACATCGTTTGTTTCCCTGAGAAAATGGATTTGAATATACTCGGTAAAATAATGCAGGGAGGCGCTGACAAGGTGATAGAGGCAGGCGGTACACTTGCAGGTGGTCATTCCATAGCAGACAGCGATGTGAAATACGGACTTTCTGTCATGGGCACAGTTCATCCCAAACACATCTACAGCAACAATACAGGGCAGCCGTCAGATGTGCTTATACTGACCAAGAAGCTCGGAGTTGGGCTTGTGTGCAACGCAAACCGTGTCGGGGAAGCTCCGTTAGGTGCAATTGAGGATGCGGTAAGCTCCATGACCACACTAAACCGCGCGGCATCAGAGATCAGTCACAGCTTCGAAATACATGCATGCACAGATGTCACGGGCTTTAGTTTTTTAGGACATCTGAGCGAGATGTTAAATGATGATATAACAGCACTTATCGACTCGATTTCCATCCCGGTCATTACCGGAGCACTGCGATGCGCAGATGAGTTTTTCCTCACGGCAGCGGCGCAGCGCAACAGAAACCATGTAGGTGACAAGGTGCGTTTTGCAAAAAATATACCTTTCTCAATGGAGGAGGTGCTCTTCGATCCGCAGACCTCAGGAGGACTGCTGTTTGCAGTAAAAGCCTTTGAGGCAGATACCTTTTTGCATGAGCTTAAAGCCGCAGGGCTTCCGGCTGCAAAGGTGGGACGATTTGTTAAGCGCTGCGATGTGCCGATATATGTGAACTGATTTTAAGCTATCATAGCTTATGTAAATATGCTGACAGGCTGCATGCCCTGCATTTTGAGGGTTGACAAGTTAAATAACATAGGGAGGATTATGAATATGATTACAGTAAATGCAATCGGGGATACATGTCCAATCCCGGTAGTAAAGACAAAGAAGGCAATTGAGGCTCTCACACAGCCGGACACAGTGGAGACACTTGTGGACAATGAAATTGCAGTAGAAAATTTAAAAAAGATGGCTGCACAGAAGGGCTATAGCTGCGACAGCAATAAGCTCGACGACGGAAGCTACAGTGTAAAGCTGACAATTGAGACTCTTAACACAGGAGCGTTTTCGGATACAGACGAAGCTTCACAGTACACATGCAGGCCGGCTACAGATAACAGAGTCGTTGTAATCCGCTCTTCATATATGGGAGAGGGCAGCGAGGAGCTGGGCAGTGTACTCATAAAGGGCTTCATCTATGCACTTTCGCAGCAGGACAATCCGCCTGAAACCATGCTTTTCTACAATGGAGGAGCAAAGCTGACCTGTGATGGCTCAGAGTGCCTTGAGGATTTAAAGGAGCTTAAGAATCGTGGCGTGAAAATCTTTACCTGCGGAACATGTCTGAATTACTATGAGCTGTCAGATAAGCTTGCAGTCGGAGAGGTGACGAACATGTATGATATCGCCGAGAAAATGGCTGCAGCCTCTCTTATTGTGAGTCCTTAGTGTTATATTAAGTGTGATGTGATGGATAATAATTTGGTAAGAGAAAAGAAAAAGCGGCTAATCATTACCTTCGAGACTACCACAGCGCCGTTAAAGCTGGATATCAAGGGCAAGGCATGTGGTATTCCGGGGCGCACGATTCCTCTTCCGTCTGCTATATCGGCGGGCTGTGGTCTGGCATGGCGTGCAGAGCTTTCAGACAGGGAGAGCCTCATAGCCTTTATGAAGGAGCAGGACATTAGGTGGGAAGCCATGTATGAGCTTGAAATGTATTGATATAGGAGAAAAATATGTTTTATTACAATCAGTATGTGAGGGCGCAAAGCCTTGATGAAGCCTATGAGCTTTATCAGAAAAAACCGAATTTTGTGCTGGGCGGCATGCTCTGGCTCAAAATGAAAAATAAGACACTTGGCACGGCAATTGATTTGTGCGATCTCGGACTTGACCGGATTGATGAGGATGAAAACGAGTTTAGAATCGGTGCATATGCAACCCTCAGGCAGATAGAGACACATGAAGCCCTGAATGCATATACACACGGTGCAATCGCAGAGTCGGTCAGACATATCGTCGGAGTGCAGTTTAGAAATGTGGCGACTGTCGGAGGAAGCATCTGGGGCAGATTTGGATTTTCAGATGTCATGACGATTTTCAGGGCGCTGGGAGCAAAGGTGCAGCTTCGCAAGGCAGGAATTATGGATTTGGACGAGTTTGCGGCACTTCCAAGAACCACGCGCGATGTGCTCGTATCAGTAATAGTGCCGAAAAATGCAAAGGGCGTAGTATACTTAAGCCAGAGAAACCAGTCAACAGACTTTCCTGTGCTCACATGTGCAGTGGCAAATAGAAACGGCAGGTATGTGGCGGTCATCGGAGCATCACCATATATGGCAGAGCCTGTGTGGGATAAGGACGGCATACTCGATGGTATAGTAGATGCAAAGACGCACGGTAATGTAGCTTTGACGGAGAACTCCGAGAACAATGCAAAAATAGATAAATTTGCAGAATATGTTGCAGAGCATATCCGTTTTGGAAGCAATATAAGAGCAGGAGCCGAGTACAGAGAGATGATCTGCCAGGTGCTTACACGCCGCGCTGTCACACAGTCGCTTGACATCTGCGATGATATAAGGTAATCGCTACCGGATGCATGGAAGTTATGCAGGAAACTTTGGAAGCTTTATTAGTGTGATGACCTCAATGCACGAGCATTAAGTAGGAAGGAATTCATGTATATGGATGTTAAAATAAAATTAAATGGAAAGTTAATAATCGACTCGGTTGACCAGGATATGGTGCTTTTGGACTTCTGCCGCAAGCACAACTGCTTTTCAGTGAAGAGGGGCTGTGAGTCAGGCAACTGCGGTCTTTGTACAGTGCTTCTGGATGGAAAGCCTGTGCTGTCATGCAGCATGCCGATAGGCAGGGCAGACGGCAGAGCCGTGGATACCCTTGAGGGACTTGAGGAGGAAGCTAAGCAGTTTACAGGATTTTTTGCTGCACAGGGAGCGGATCAGTGCGGCTTCTGTAATCCAGGTTATATTGTAAATATTGTGGCACTTTTAAGAGAAAATCCTGACCCGACTGATGAGGAAGTTCTTGAGTATCTTTCAGGAAATCTGTGTCGTTGTACAGGATATCAGAGTCAGCTCCGCTCAATCAGAAATTTCTTAAACAGTAAGAAGGAGGGCGCACCTCTTAATCTCGAGGCAGGCGTCTACGGAGAGGATATCGGAAAGGAGTGGCAGGATGAGCACAAATCAAACTAATGTAAACAGCTTCAACCGCGCGAGAAGGGATTACCACGCAGTTGGAAAATGTATACCGAAGAAGGATTCGAGCCAGCTTTTACTCGGAAAGCCGGTATTTACTGATGATATCACACCGCGTGATGCGCTTGTCATAAAGCTTCTTAGAAGCCCCTATGCGAATGCAATTGTCGAGGATGTAAAGACAGATATTGCTCTTAAGGTACCGGGCATGGTCGCAGTATACACCTGGGAGGATGTTCCGAAAAAGCGTTTTTCTATCGCAGGCCAGACCTTTCCGGAGCCGTCACCGTACGACAGACTAATCCTTGACCGTCATGTTAGAAGTGTAGGTGACGCTGTCGCTATTGTGGTAGGTGAATCGGAAAAGGCTGTAGACAAGGCTCTTAACATGATAAAAGTAAAGTACACGATTCTTGAACCGGTGCTTGACTTCAGAAAGTCGCTGGACAACAAGGTGCTTGTGCATCCTGAGGATGACTGGTCATCCAGCATAAATACAGGCGATGTAAAGCGCAATCTCATTCATCATGAGGAGGATGAGCATGGAAATGTAGAGAAAATTCTGTCGGAGTGCGATGAGATTATTGAGCACACCTATCGCATAAAGGCGGCGCAGCAGGCATATATGGAGACCTGCAGAGCATACTGTGAGATAGACAGATACGGCAGGCTTCACTGCATCAGCTCGACACAGATTGTTTTCCACCTGCGCCGAATACTGTCCAATGCACTCGATATTCCTAAGTCCATGGTGCGTGCTGAAAAGCCGCGTATCGGAGGAGGCTTTGGTGCCAAGCAGACAGCGGTCTGTGAGGTATATCCGGCATTTGTTACCTGGAAGACAAAGCGTCCGAGCAAGATAATCTACAGCAGAAAAGAGTGCCAGACTATCGCGTCACCGCGTCATGAGATGGAGGTCACCGTGCGTCTTGGAGCAATGAGGGATGGTCATATAAGGGCGATAGATCTTTATACGCTGTCAAATGGTGGAGCATACGGAGAGCATAGCACTACAACAGTAGGACTCTCAGGTCATAAATCGCTCCCTCTTTATACAGGAGGCTGCGAGGCAACCAGATTTTCGTGCGATGTTGTGTACACAAACGTGCAGGCGGCAGGAGCATATAGAGGCTATGGAGCTACACAGGGTATCTTTGCACTTGAATCAACTGTCAATGAGCTCGCTGAAAAGCTGCATATAGACCCGGTTGAGCTTCGTTTGAAAAATATCGTCCGTGAGGGCATGTTTATGCCGGCATATTTTGGCGAGACAGCCAATGCATGTGCACTCGACAGATGCATAATGCACTGTGCGGATAATTTCCATTGGGCAGACAAGTATCCTGTCCGCGATATGGAAAATGGCAAGGTTCGTGCGGCAGGCATGGCACTTGCAATGCAGGGCTCCTGCATATCAAATGTAGATGTCGGATCGTGTACCTTAAAGCTTTCAGACTGTGGCACCTACAATATGATGATAGGCGCGGCAGACATGGGAACAGGCTGTGATACCATACTTGCGCAGATGGCGGCTGAGGTACTCGACTGCGAGCCGGATGATATAACCGTGTTTGGAGCGGATACGGATGCTTCTCCTTATGATTCAGGTTCATATGCCTCATCAACCACCTACATTACAGGAATGGCCACACAGAATGCAGCACTTGAGCTTCGTGAAAACATAAAGAAAATCGGTGCACAGATGCTGGGCCATGCTGCATCAGAGGTGGATTTTGACGGCAAAGAGGTGTATATCATAAATCCGGACGGTGCAGACAATGGGGAGGTTTGCGTAAGTCTTTCCGATATAGCAACAAAATCACAGGTCAACAACACGATACCTGTAGATGTCACAGCGACATATTCATCACCTGTTTCACCTCCTCCATACATGGTAGGAATGGTCGAGATAGAGCTTGATAAGGAGACAGGAGCAGTTAAAATACTTGATTATCAGGCTGTTGTGGACTGCGGAATTCCGGTCAATCCAAACCTCGCGCGTGTACAGACCGAGGGCGGCATAGGTCAGGGAATAGGCATGGCGCTTTATGAGAATGTCACCTACAATGCTGGTGGAAAAATCGCAGAAAATGACCTCATGCAGTACAAGATACCGACACGACAGGATGTGGGCAATATCAATGTCGAATTTGAGACAAGCTATGAGCCGTCAGGCCCATTCGGAGTTAAGTCAATCGGTGAGATAGTTATCAATACACCGGCTCCTGCGCTGGCACATGCCATTTATCGCGCAACAGGCGTATGGCACAGGACAGTTCCGTTTACCCCTGAAAAAATACTTATGGGAATGGTAGACCCAAACTGGCACGAAAAGGACCTTAGAGTGAAATGATTCATATCATATACATGGCGGCTGGAAACAGCCGCCGTTTTGGAAGTAACAAACTGTTTTATGAGCTGGATGGAAAACCTATGTACAGGCATTTGCTTGATCGCTTGGCGGAAATTAAAAATAGATATAATAAATCAAAATCAGACAGCCAGACCATAGATATAACAGTTGTCACCCGTTACCGGGAAATATTGGACTACTGCGCATGTATCCCAGATTGCCATGCAGTCATAAGTCCGGACAGCGAAAAAGGCATATCCTACACTATAAAGGCAGGAATTATGGCGGTGCAGGAGCAGAAAAAGCTTAAGAAAAGCAGTGAAGTGACGCATCATACTGCCGAAAAAGAGGAATATTACATGTTTGCAGTAGCTGACCAGCCATATTTAAAAAGTCAAAGCGTGATTAAATTAATAGACAGAGTGCTTAAAAATACAGGGGGTAAGCGATTGGCGTTTTCACTTCGTTGTGGAGATGCTGTAGGCAACCCGTGTGTATTTAATTCATCGCTTATACCACAACTTTTATCACTGGAGGGTGATAAGGGTGGCAGAAGTGTGGCAAAGAAGCATGACTGTGTATATGTAGATATTGCAGATGAGAGAGAGCTGATGGATATAGATACATATTTAATCCGCTAATTTACTGCCTTTAAGCAGTAAATTGCTACTTTCTCAGTGTAGTGCGGGTCAATAAGACATACATCGAATTGCATGCAAGCATGCATAGATGATGTCTTTTCCCCCTTGAATTATACATATTTCATACAGATTTCCATATACTACGTATAATCCAATTACCCTCAAAAGAGGATAATTGGATTATACGAGTTTTATGGCAGAAGATAAAAAAAGGAAATTGCTGTTGCAGTAATAAATGTAACAGAAGAATACCTGAAAGAAAAACTCTATGAGGTTAGAGGGAAATAGGTATTGTTGGATGCTGATTTAGCAGAAATATATGGGTATACAAATAAAAGATTTAATGAGCAGGTGAGAAATAATATTGAGAAATTTGATCCTGATTTTATGTTTGAATTGACAGATGACGAGACAGAGTATTTGCGGACGAATTTTTCGACCGCAAATATAAGCTCAAAAAGTCGTTATAATCCACATGTATTTACAGAGCAAGAAAACAAGATGTTACATATATACTCGTGTGTCTACGGCTATTCAGGTTGACGGATATAGTCTTGATGCACAGAAGGACAAGCTGAGAAAATATGCAGAATTTCAGGACATGGAGATAGTGGGGGAGTATTCGGATGAAGGACATTCCGGAAAGACGTGAAGATGGTAATTGGATTAGGAATATCAAATTTCGGTTTCCACTACCGATTCTTAGAGATGGCAAGGAAGTAGTTCGAGTCGATGGTATTTCTTTGGATAAAGAGCAGCCTGATGAGCATACTGTTACCTTGGAAAAGTTTCCGACACTTGAAACTGTCTGCTTGCTGTCGAAGAAAAGATAAATAAAGGCTGAAAAGCGGTGTAAAAAATAAAGTTTCGTCACAAAAGCAATTATGCAAATGCTTGCAATTGTAAGCAAAAGCGAATATGATGAAGAAAAAGGAGGCGATACTATGGCAAATACATCCGCTGTTTATGCAAGAATAGATACGAATCTCAAGGATAATGCTGAGAGCATTCTTTCTCAGCTTGGCATTTCTCCATCTAGTGCAATCCAGATGCTTTATAGCCAGATTGTACTGAAAAAGGGTATGCCGTTTGAATTGAAAAAGCCATTAGCTGTTGGTGCAATGACCAGAGAAGAACTTGATGCAGAACTCCAGAAGGGTGTTGATTCCATCAAAGCAGGAAAGGTATATTCTGCAGATGAAGTTGACGCGATACTTGCAAAGGAGTTTGGCATTCGATGAAAATGCATTAACTTCCGGTAGACAACTTTATTGTGTATTATCTTGTCAATGATAAAGAAAGGACAGTTACAGTAGCACGAATATTCTACGGTGGTCGAGAGAACGAAGAAATTATAAATTCAAATAAATAAACAGAAGAGGAGCTTTTTGTGTGAAAACAAAAGCTCCATTTTCATTTGACCCAAAAGAAGCAAAGGACATTCTGATTGAACTGAGGGAAAGTACTGGAATGAATCACAAACAGTTCTGTGAATATTTTGAAATCCCATATATGACAGTCAGTGATTGGGAGCATGGGAAAAAGCATGTGCCAAGTATTTCCTGCGCTTGCTGGAGTATTACGTGAGGATGGAACAGATGATGGTAGTGTGGAGCTTTGGTATGACAGGGAATTGATGGAGAGAAGTTGATGATATTATGCTTACCAGATATGTCTGCTATCTCATTGCACAAAATGGTGATCCTAGAAAAGAAGAGATTGCTTTTGCTCAGAGCTATTTTGCCGTTCAGACAAGAAAGCAGGAACAGATAGAAGAAAGAATCGCATATCAATGTCATGCAACTATTTTCTATAGCGCACAATTTTTTCCCAGTTTTCAGGAAAGCCCATTTCCTTTAGGAGTTGAGCACGGGTGAGATGTGGGCACTGTTTAATCACCTTGTTGATAAGTTTTGTTAAGTTTGATTTGAATGCTTTGAAATCCTCGGCATTGATAAGGTAGCGTAAGGCAATTACGACTGCAAACAAATCTTGTTTACCCATTGTATATTGGTAATTCTTTGTAGGTAACTGAAGCTTGTTATGTAGTGGCATATTGGGAATTGTTTCACGGATATGGAAGTCATAAAGACGTTCGCCGTGTGCGCATACATTTCTACAACGAGCAAGCACAGTTACAAGCTGATGCAGTTGAACTTCGGATATATTATCGAAGTTTTTACTGATTTTAGTACGGATGTCGGATGTAGCATATTGATACATTTTGGATATCTGCCCAAAGGTTAATGCATTAGTGGCTACCCATAATGGTACATTACCGTATGTTGCAGTATGGTGATTGATATATTTATATTTACTTGGTGTCGCAATAGCTTTCGACAACGAATTGACAAGTCGCTGTATTTGTCTATTGTTTTTGCGAGTAAGGTTGTAGTTTGTACATGTAAGATAACCAGATTGATGTTCGCCGTATTTTTCGCAAAAATGATAGGATATCATTGACTTCATATGTTGTTCAACTTTAAGAATGTATTTCAGAAAAAGAGAACGTAATTCCTCGTCAAATGTATAGAAAGAAAAAATTTCTTCAAAAGTAACACCATATTAAAACTTTCCAGAACGAAGTGGTTTAAAGGGTCCTTTATAACCGTCAATGAGAGAATAATAGCTGATTTTTTGAAGAATAGTCTTGGCAAAATCAGAATCATATATAGACAGTGCTTTGTCGTTTTGCAGAAGATTTATCTGCTGCTCATAGGTTAAAAATGCTTGTGCCATCTATCATTCTCCTTTCTTAAATGCAAAAAAGGAGCCCACGCATGGACTCCTTGGGCCACGGGCATCTCGAGTTTCCGCAGCACAACCACTAAAGATAATATACCATCGAAAGCGAAGGCTGTCAAATGGATTTTTAGTGGTGATAGTAGTTTATGCGTTATAAACCAATTTTATTAATTCCTTGAAAAAAGCATCCTCTTTTGGCAGGACATCTGACAGTTCATCCTAATTTTAATTGTAGCGAATTCGAGGCAATTAAAAACGAAGCCGGAATGAATAGATAGCCGTTTTATTGCAATTTCTAGTGCATGTCAAAGAATCTTTGCGTAACTATATATGCAATGTAATGTGATGATTGCTTTACTTTGAACATTGTTTTTTAGATAATATATTCAAGGGAGAACGTAATACTTTGAATATAGGCAATCAAATATTAAACATTCGTAAAGAAAATCAATTAACACAAGAGGAATTTGGCAAACTATTTCATGTTACGCGATAAACGGTTTCAAATTGGAAAAACGGAGGCAGCAGATATGGATAAATTAAATAAGGCAAACGAATACATTAAAGAGAATCATATACCGAAAGAAAAATTGCCGGTATTTCATATTACACCACCTTGTGGATGGATGAATGATCCCAATGGTTTTTCCTCTTATCAAGGGAAAACACACTTGTTTTATCAGTTTCATCCATATGATAAAAATTGGGGACCAATGCACTGGGGACACTATGAAACAGATGATTTTATCAAATGGACGGAACTACCTGTCGCGTTGGCTCCGGATCAGACTTACGATGAAGCGGGATGCTTTTCTGGATCTGGTATTGAGACAGAGAAGGGACATCTTCTGGTTTACACAGGCGTAATGGAAAAAGAAACTGGCAAAGAAAAAGTGTCATACCAGAACCAGTGCCTTGCGTTTGGGGACGGAAAAACATATACCAAGTTGGAACAAAATCCTGTCATAACGGGAGATATGTTACCAGAACATTTTAGTAGAGCGCATTTCAGAGATCCAAAGATTTGGAAAGAGGAAGATGGCTACTATATGGTAGTGGGAAATAAGACAGACAAAGGTGTTCCCCAGGTTGTGTTATTTCGCTCTGAAGATGCAATAAGATGGAGTTATGTATCTGTTTTGGCAAGTGATAGAGATGGAGAGCTTGGAACCATGTGGGAGTGTCCGGATTTCTTTTGCCTGGAAAATGCATATGTATTAATCACATCACCACAGGATTTAAGTGCGACGGAAGAATTTCATAACGGGAATAATTCGGTGTACTATTTGGGAACATACGATAAAAAACAGTATGTATTTGATTATAAAAGTGTCTATTCTTTGGACGATGGTTTGGATTTCTATGCACCGCAGACCATGCTGACGCCGGATGGAAGACGTATTATGGTAGGCTGGATGCAATCCTGGGATTCTAATATACGCCCTGCTGAGCAGAAATGGTCTTGTATGATGACCTTGCCAAGAGAACTACGCATGGAACAGGGAAAACTAGTACAGAGTCCAGTTAGGGAAATTGAGAAATATTATAGGAATGCAGTTAGCTATCAGAACATGGAAATCAGTGGCCAATGTCAAATGCAGGGAATCAAGGGACGTGTACTTGATATGACGATAGAAATTGTTTGTGGGGAGTATCGTCAATTTACAATTTCTTTTGCTCAGAATGAACGATACCATACCGATTTTATGATACAAAAAGATAGTAATATGATAGAATTTAATCGAACCTATTCGGGAATGGTTCGTGATGCGATTGCCATCAGAAAAACAAAGATAAAAACATCCACAGATAGATTGCAGATTCGCCTGGTATTAGATAAATACTCGGCTGAGGTATTTTTAAACGATGGTCAACAGGTTTTTAGTTCTACCTTTTATACGCCAATGGAGGCTGATGAAATTAGTTTTGTGTGTGATGGAAAGGCAATTGTTAATATTCAGAAGTACGATATTGTAGTTGATTAGAGAGGAGGCTGCTATGAAAACATTTGATGTTGTGGCATTAGGCGAGTTGTTGGTGGATTTTACAGAAAATGGAATGAGTGCACAGGGGAATCCATTGTTGGAGGCAAATCCTGGTGGAGCGCCATGCAATGTGTTGTCGATGTTACAAAACCTTGGCAAAAAGACGGCATTTATAGGCAAAGTAGGTACAGATGCGTTTGGACAGATGTTGATAAAAACAGTAGCAGAACAAGGCATCAACATCGATAATTTACTGGTAGATAATGAAGTGCCGACGACACTGGCTTTTGTTCATACGGATCAAGATGGTGATAGAAGTTTTTCTTTTTATCGTAATCCTGGAGCAGATATGATGCTGCGTTGGGATGAGATTCGTAATGATATGCTTGCGGATACAAAGATATTTCATTTTGGAACGTTGTCAATGACGGATGAGCAGATTGAAAATGTGACAAAGAAGGCAGTTGAAAAAGCAAAAAGCGAAGGTGCAATCATTTCTTTTGATCCAAATCTTAGACCACCATTGTGGAAGGATTTAGAAGTTGCCAAACGTCATATGTGGTATGGAATCAGTCAGTGTGACATTCTCAAAATATCAGATGATGAGATTGCTTTTTTGACAGGAACAGATGATATCGATCAAGGAATAGAAGTCATACTTACGAAAAGCCAGCCTAAGTTAGTTTGTGCGACAATGGGCAAAAATGGAAGTAAAGCGTTTTACAATGGAACAAATGTTTTTTGTGAGCCATTCCTCCAAAAGCTTACCATTGAGACAACAGGGGCAGGAGACACCTTTATGGCATGTGTGTTGCATGCGGTATTGGAAAAAGGTTTGGAAACATTGTCTGAGAAGGATCTGTTTGAAATGCTTCAGCTTGCCAATGCAGCGGCATCTCTTATAACAACAAGAAAAGGGGCATTGAGAGTAATGCCAAAGTATGAAGAAATCATGGCTTTGATAGAAGACAAATCAAAATAGCAACCCTCTACACAATTACCCGCAAGACAAAGTAATTCCCATCCACTGCAAATTGGCAGTTTCCACCTGCTTTTTCTGTAATGTAGCGGATGCTCTTGGTGCCAAAACCATGTCCAAGCTTTTTGCTTTGTGGCATGCCATCTTTGATTTCAGGCAAAGTGGCACAAGGATTTTTGATGGAAATGAGCAGCTTCTCATCGTGCATGCGCATATGGAGTGTAATAATGCGCTGCTCGATGGGAAGCTCAGATACAGCGTGCATCGCATTTTCCAAACCATTGGATAAAATTGCTGTCACATCCACATCAGATAGTGGCAGCGTATTTGGAATTTGTATGGTATGTTCGAGGCGAATATCCTGCTTTTTTAAGAGGTCGTCCTGAGCAGATAAAACGGTATTGACCAGTTCATTTGTGCAGTATTTCTGGATTGCCATTTGATCGGAAGTAGACACGAGCTCATGGATATAGTTCAGTGCATCCTCTTTTTTGTCGTTTTCAATCATGGAAGAAATGGCAAGGAGAAAATGCCGCATATCGTGTCGCATGATGGAGACAGACTGTTGCGCCTGATGCAAGGTGACGAGATCTTTTTGAGACTGGTCGCGCATAAGTTCCATCAACTGGTTTTGATGCAGCGTTTCCTGTTGCTCTTCGTATTGTTTGAAATATAAAAAGAGAAAGAGCAGATAGGTGGTGCAGAGAACAAAACCTAAAAACTCAACGACAACTTTGCTTCCGGAATATAGAAGTGAGGTATAGACGTTCGTTGCATAGTCAAAAATATAATAGACAAAGGGAATGATACCCAAAATGGCAAGTGATTCTGTTGATTTTTCCAAGAGCCTTGCTGTTGCATCTGATACACGCAGTAGTAAAAATAAGAAAACCGTCACAGTCACAACGATGCGGATAGCATAATAGCACCACTGTTCGTGGGTCAGTGTAAGAAAAGCTATGCCAACCCAGTTACTAATCTGACAGCAGAGATAAGCTGTCAGAACGGAAATGGCTGCTGCCAGAGGGCGATATTTATAGTATAAGACCAGTAAGAGAATCAAAGGCAGATGTACGATCAAAGGGTAGAGCTCCCTTGTCATGGCTTCGCCTAAGGTTAGAAACACACCGAGATAAAGTAGCCCGGTTGCACAGGAAAATCCAAGCAGCCGCAAGATATTAGAGCGTTTCATCACAATGCCGAGAAAGGCAGCGGAGAGGTAAACACCAAAAAGTAATGTAGTCGCATTGTGGGTAAGTTGCAGTATTCCTAAAATCATACAATAATCTCCATAAAAAGTCATTCAGCAAACAGGGTTGAAAAATAAGCTTCTTTGAAAGCTTTTCCGTATCCACGGGCAATCGGAATGGTCTGCCCGGATCGTGTTGTGAGTTCGTTATTGTTGAAATGATTGACATTGGGCAAGTAAACCAGATAGGAACGATGGCATTTGAAGAAACCATCGGTGTTTAATAGCTGTTGTTCAAAATGGTTTAGTGGCTCTGAAACTTCTAAAATCTGCCCGGAACAAAGATGAAAGAGAACGCGTTTGTTCTGGGCTTCTATATATTCAATATCGTGAAAATATTGTTTCTGATAGCCAAAGGCTGTTTTTAAAATCAGATGCTTTGGCTCTTCGTCAAATTGTATGGCAAGTTCATTTAATTCTTTTGTTAATTTTTCCTGTGATACGGGCTTGAGGATATATCCCTGTGCCCTTACTTCATAAGATTCTAAGGCAAATTCCGGCGATGATGTCAAAAAAATAATCTGAACAGCACGGTCGTGCTGACGCAGTTCGCGGGCAGTATCCATCCCATTTAACAGAGGCATAATGATATCAAGGAAAATGATATCCATATGACAATCCTTGTGTGCTTCAATCAGAGCATCGCCGTTGTCATAGGTAAAAATCTGAACCGCATGTCCGGTGTTAGCAGACCATGTTTCTATGTATGTTTTTGTCTTGTTTAAAAAGATGGGACTGTCGTCACAAACGGCAATCCGTAAACTTGTCCGTGCCTGCATTTTTATAATTCCCTCAAAAAATTATCTATCAGTGATAGTTCTATTTTAGTATATGTAAAATTCTTTTTCAATGACAGCAATTGCATTTCACACCCCAAAAACGACACTTCGCGCTGAGCGAAATTTTAAACTCAAAAATTCGGTATGATAGATACAAGATATGGTGGCTATCACAATGTTTGGCACCAGTGAAACGGAGGAGACGATTATGAAGTTGAAAAAGCTATTCGGAAAAATAATTGGCGCAGGTCTATGCATGGGCATGCTGATTGGATGTATGCCGGGCAGTGCATTACAGGTGAAGGCGGCTACAGAGCCGAATTATCTGACCTTTACGGCAGAGGAGGCAGGATCGACCTTATCTTTGTCATGGGCGAGTGCAAGTGATGTTCAGACCAGTACAGATCATGGCACAACATGGTCTGCCTATGCAAGGGGTACGACAATTACATTGGCAAATGTAGGCGATAGCGTTTCTTTTAAGGCCAGAGGTTTTGTGGCAAATAACAGTGCCAATGTCAATCATGTAAAGATGACCGGTAAAATTGCAGCATCCGGCAGTGTGACCAGCCTGATTGACGAAAATGGTGGAGACCCGAATGTAACGCTGCCTAATGATTGTTTTGCACATATGTTCCAAGATTGCACCAGTCTGACACAGGCACCGGAATTGCCGGCAACGACTTTATCAGATATATGTTATGTTTATATGTTTCAAAATTGTACGTCGCTGACACAGATTCCGAAACTACCGGCAACCACATTGGACGTGGCTTGTTATCACCGCATGTTTGAGGGTTGCACCGGACTTTCCCTTACGACCACGAAGGACGCAGATCATACATTAGCATGGTCAGTGCCGAATACCACTGCGGAGTTGAATTGGAATCTGAACATGTTTGCGGGATGTCCAAATGTTGATTTGGGAAATGGCTCTAAGGAACCACAGATGAATACCGTTTATTATCAGACCTGCAAGCATTCCTATGGTAGTGATGGAAAGTGCATCTACTGCGGCACAGAAAAGGCTGTGGAGATCGTGACACCAGCGCCGGAAGCAGCACCAGCCGCAGGCACTACAAATGGTGAAACACAGGCTGCACCAAATACCAATCATCCAGCAGTACAGAACACAACAGCAAATGTCAAAGCACCGGCAACCGGAGAAGTAACGCCGTTGACATCTGTGATGCTCGCTTTGCTCATTGCAGGAGGATTTGCTGTAATCCTTGTAGGAGTCTGCAAGACACGTAAGCATTGTAAATAAGGACGAGGAGAACGATTATGAAAACAATCAGAGCAAGATTTAAAAAAGGTACAGCGGTAGCACTCACAGCCGCCCTGCTGGCTGGATTAGTGCCGGCATTGCCGGGAGCTGCTGGCAGTGTAAAAGCCGCAGGTGGTACAACCAAGCCACCAAGTGTATCGACCTATGCTACGAAGGATCAGTTAATGAACGCATTTAATCCGAATACTGATGGTACTGCTACGACCATCGGAAAGCTGGTATTTGGTAAAAATATTAGTAATGAGGCACAGGAATGGTACATCTTAGGAAAGGATAAAGGTGTATCAGGGGAGAATACTATCATCTTTGCCGCAAGTCCGATAGTATATTCGACGCAGTTTGAATCAAGTGGAAGCAATAAGAAAGATTTCGATCTATGGTCAGATTGTAATTATGGTGGAGTGCCTGTAACAGAAGTATTTGCAAACCACTACGGGGCAAGTAACCTTCGTGGGGAATTAAAGACTATAGCTGAGAATACATCCTACTTCACCGCAGCCGAGCAGGACTTGATGAATAATACTACAGTGACAACGAAGGACACGAAGAATCGTAATAACTATACCACTACAGACAAGCTATATGCACTGGCGGCAGACGATTATCGTTCTTCAACCATAAAAGCAGGAAGTTATAACAGTACAGTACTTGCCACGAGCAATTACTGGAACAGCGGTGACGCTTTTTGGTTGCGTTCACCTAGAGATGGTTTTGCTGATGCTGCGTTGCTCACTTCTTCAGGTTCTTGGGTCAACGGCAAAGAGGTTTACGATTACGGCGCTGTTCAGCCCGCTTCCAATCTGGATCTGTCATCTGTTCTCTTCGCATCTGCTGCAAAAGCAGCATCATCTGATACAGCAGTGGCAAAAACCATCGCGTCGGGGGAGGCAATGACCTTAAGACTGGATGGAACAGGAAAGGATATTGGTACAGTAACATATAACACTGCAACAGGTGATATTAAGGCGGTGAAGGACAGTACAGCACAACCTGTGTCACTTGTAGTGCAGGGAAATGACGGAACAAATGATTGGTATTACAGTAAGAAGATTGGTGCATCAGAGAAGATAAAAACTTCGGAGATTAAGTCTGCACTCAGTTTGACATCAGACATAGACTTATCTGCATGCAAAATCTGGCTGGAAATAACCGAGGATAATGTTTCGTATGCGGTAAACGCAGAAAAAGAGATTGAGCGGCATGTGCATTGCGTATGTGGAACAGAGGATGCGAACTCTTCCGAGCATGTGCACAAGGATGTGACATGGACGCCGGTATCAGACTTGAATGAGATCACGAAACCTGGTAACTATTATCTGACACAAGATATTGAGATGAAAGAGACATGGGAGCCGAAATCAGGTGTCGTACTCTGTCTCAATGGACACAGCATATCAAATACATTCAAAGATTACTCACGCCCTAATGATGAAAAAGCAACGATTCAGATTAACAGTGGAAAATTTACGCTTACAGATTGTAGCCGGGATGAGAATGGAAAGAATAAGGGTAGTGTTACCCATGCAAACGGAAGTCGTGGAACAGGTGTGACATTCTTTAACACAAATACTTCATTTGACATGTATGGCGGCAATATCAGAGGAAATTATGCTGTACATCATCGTCCGAGGTGGAATGGCGCCGGGGTATATGTGTCTTTATCCGGATGTCATTTTACTATGTATGGCGGAAGCATTTCCGATAATCAAGGTCATGGGGTATCTGTTGTTGAAGGGGCAACCTTTACCATGAATGGTGGTAGCATTACAAATAATACGATATCAGGTTCAAGTGGTGCTGGAGTGGTCAATTGTGGAACAGTTGTCATGAATAAGGGATTGATTTCTAAAAATAGCATAACCGACGGTGATGGCGGAGGAGCTGGCGTCCATAATGGACCGGCTGTACTCAATGCGAATTATAAAAAACCAGTATTTGAGATGCGAGGAGGAGAAATTTCTGAGAACACTACCACTACAAAAGGAAGCGGTGGCGGAATATCTAACTTGGATGCCATATGTACCATTACAAGTGGTAGTATCTGCAGAAATCAAGCAGGAAATGGTGGTGGTGTAAATAACACAGAATCTGTTTTTGAAATGCAGGGTGGAGAAATTATTGGCAACCGTGCAAACGGGTATTCCGGAGGCGGTGTTAACAACAACACCGGATTAGCGACGGGTTCCTTTACCATGTCTGGTGGTGTGATCAAAGAAAATCAAGCCGCGCAATATGGTGGTGGGGTGGCATGTTATGAATATACTACTACTACTGGTAAAGGCGTATTAACGATTAGCGTTAAAAATGCTGCTGTGATACAGAATAACACGTTAGAAAATAATAAATCCAGTAATCTGGAATTGCGTGACAATGTTGTACTGACGGATGTGCGGCTGAATGGCTCAAATCAGATTGGCATTTCGACTGAGACAGCACCAAAAACAGAGAAACCGATTACCATTGCAAATAAAACTGGTCTGATGAACGGCTTGTTTTCGGATCATGCGGCATATGAAATAGCCGAGGAAGATGGAAAGACCATTTTACAGATGAAAAAATATACAGTAAAACTGGTTTTGCCGGAAGATGGAAGCGTAAGAAAAATCAGTGGCGGTGACTTGGTGCAGAAAGTAAATGACAATTTTCAGGCGGTGCAATTACAGGCAGATGATGACCATTACTTTAGCGAAGAGAATAAGAGTGCAATGAGACAAGCCGATATATGGGTATCGTCAACTAGCGGAAATGTCAGCACGATTACGATTTATGTCAGACCTACGGCAGATGTTGAAGTACAGATTTTGGCAACGGAAAAAGCATCGCAGGAAGCACCGGGAAACATATCTGGAATCGCGCCGACACAAGAAGGTGGCAAGGGTTACCTTAAGGGCGTTGATGCAAAAATGGAGTACCGTGAAAAAGGAACAGATACCTGGATTACCTGTCAGGATAACAGTTTAGGTCAGGAAGTTACCGCTGGTAAAACATATGAAGTGCGTAAAAAAGGAGATATTACAAAAAAGGATTCGCCAATCATAGAAGTGTTTGTTCCGAACAAAGAAAATGTGACACCGGATCCAGAACCAAATCCAAATCCGACACCAAATCCGGAACCAACCCCGAATCCGGAACCAACGCCGAGTCCGGAACCAACACCAAATCCAGAACCGGAACCGACACCGACACCGGCTCCAACTCCTGAAAAGCCGGTAATGAAGGATGGAGATAATGGACAATATACTGAGGGCAAAATGGAAACACTCACTTTCCGTTCCAGTGCACCATTGAGCGATTTTCAGGCGGTTTATGTAGATGGTGTTATCGTAGACAGATCACATTATGAATTGGCATCGGGCAGTACCATCGTACGTTTGAGGAAGGAATTCTTAGATAGTTTGGCAGAGGGAATACACACGCTGGAAATCCGTTCAACCGGTGGAATAGCCACAGCAAATTTCACAGTTGTTAAAGCTACAGAATCGGGAAGTGGTACAGGTAGTGGTGGAACAACTGGTGGTACAGGAAATGGAACTACTACAGGCGCTGGCGGTACAACAGGCTCTGCTACAACACCAACCCCTTCCACCCCAACCGCAGGCATTACAAATGTCCAGCCAAATGGTGGAACGCAGGCAGCACCGAAAACAACAGTAAATGCTAAAGCACCGGTAACCGGAGAAACTTCACCGGTATCTTGCATGGTACTTGCCCTCATTATTGTTGGTGGATTTGCACTTTTGATTGCAGAATTGCGCAAGGCACACAGAGCATAAATGTAATATTGTATAAGACCACTACCTTGTAAAACATTGCGAGGTAGTGGCCTTTTTTATTACTTTTCACACCCCAAAAACGACACTTCGCGCCGAGCAAAATTTTAAGCCCCAAAATTCGGTATGATAGATGTAAGAAAAGGTGGATGGAAAGAAAACCGACACCAAAGGGAACGGAAAAAAGGAGAACGCTTATGAAAAAGACATTTGGAAAAATACTTGGTGCTTTCTTATGTTTAGGAATGGTGCTTGGACTTATGCCAAGTCAGGCATTGCAGGTAAAGGCAGCTGATGAACACAAGCATTGCGTATGTGGAGCAACGCATAAAGATGTTGGCGACCATACGTCGGAAACAGAAATCACATTTGAGGCATGGACAAAAACGAATAGCCTGCCGGATACAGCGGGGAATTACTATCTGGAAAATGATGTCGTACTTAATGTGCCGACAGATGCGGAGGAAATGTATCGTGGCTGGCAAGTGCCTGATGGTGTAGTACTTTGTTTAAACGGTCATAGTATTACAGCGACAGGTAGGAATCTGAGTAATGATATTTTCGTAACGAGTAATACTACATTTACAATGACGGATTGTCAGAATACAGGCAGGGTTACGCATGCTAAGAATGCGGATGGAATAACATATACAGGTAGTGCTATAAATGTCAGCGGGGGAACCTTCAATATGTATGGAGGATCAATTACTGGAAACGATGCTACAAGTAATAATCCATCTGATGGTAGAAATTGTGGTGGTGGCGTGTATTTATCTGGAACCTTTAAAATGTATGGTGGCTCGATTACCAACAATCATTCGGCTAGTGATGGTGGCGGCGTGTATATACCGAAACAGTGGGGCTGTTATTTTTATATGTATGGCGGAAATATCACAGATAATACTACGGGAAAAGAAGGCGGTGGAGTGTATGCTGTTAGTGATATGACAGTGTCAGGTAATGCCAACATCACTGGTAATAAAAAGGCAGATGGTAGTGTAAGTAATGTTGGCCTATATACAACCAATAGTGGTAAGACCAAGACCATTAAAATTGATGGAGATATGAATGGTACGATTGGTGTGTACACGGATAGAGTGGTGCCAACTGCTGAAAATCCGGTTGTTATTGTTCAAGGAGCAACTGCAAATAAGGACTATAGTAATATTATTACCAGTGATAGCGCTAACTATAAGATTATGCGCGATAGTAGTGATCCTACGAAACTGGTGTTAACAGGGAAGGACGCAACAGAACCGGCACCTACGGAACATACACACTGTGTCTGTGGTACGAACAATTTAAGTACGAAGGGTCACAGCTGTAATAAGAATCAGGTATGGACGGGTATTGATGATTTATCGGAAATTACAGCAGGTGGATATTATTACTTAAAACAGGATGTGACAATCACATCTACGAATACATACAGTAGTGTATATACAAGCGGAAATCAGTATTGTGGATTGAAAATATCAGGCGATGTTGCACTCTGTTTGAATGGTCATAGTATTATCATGCAAAATCCAGAAGGAGTAACAGATGATGTGGATGCTGTTATGGTTGAGGGACATTTCGTGCTGACAGATTGTCAAGGTACGGGAACGATTAAGCATGCAAAGAATTTATCAGGAGAAACATACCAAGGAAAAGGTGTAAAAGTACAGGGTGGTACATTTGATATGTATGCCGGTACTATTACAGGCAATACATCAGAATATGATACGGGCGGAAGCGGTGTCAGTGTAGAAGGAGTGAAAGAAGCGGGCAAATCCAGCATATTTCATATGTATGGTGGAACAATCAGCGGAAATATAGCCAAAAATGGCGGTGGTGTTGAAGTTACCCGTAGCGTTTATAATGGACCGTCAGAATTTCATATGTATGGAGGAACAATTACAGGTAATACCGCAGATAGTACATGGTCTAGTTATGGTAATGGCGGTGGAGTATACGTCAGCTGGACAGCAAAGTTTTTCATGAATGGTGGTAAAATATGTGGTAACACGGCAACTTATCAAGGCGGCGGGGTATATGGATCAGCATTAGCAAGAGCAAATGCTTATGATACCGGTGGAGCAGCAGAACTAAATGTTTCCGGTAGTGCCACAGTTATAGACAATAAGGCTGGTGGTAAAACTAACAATGTTTATATGACAAGTTCTACACAAAAAAGTGGTTATGAAACGTTATATGTGAAACTAGATATATCAGATCCATTCAGTGGCATCATAGGTGTATCGACAGAAGACAAACCTGTGGCTGGAAAACCTGTTGTTGCTGCAGCAAGTGCAACACCTGGTGTAGATTACAGCAAGCATATTGTCAGTGATGATACGCAATACAAGATACGCCATGTAGGGTATATGCTTATGCTGACAACAGCCGATGAACCAAATCATCAGCATACATGGGATGAAGGAAAAATAACAAAACAGCCAACAACAAGTGAGGAAGGTGTGAAGACATATACTTGTACGGCATGTGGAGCAACCAAAACTGAGCCAATCGAAAAATTGGTTTCAAACACCTATAAAATAATCGATGGAGCCAATGGTAAACATACCATTGGTAAGGATGGGACATTGACCTTCCGCTCTAATGCTCCATTCAGTGAATTCGTAGCTGTATTGGTCGATGGTGTAAAAGTGGATCGATCCAATTATGATGTGTCGGAAGGTAGTACGATTGTACGGCTGAAACAGTCTTTCCTTGACACGTTATCCAAGGGAAGTCACACGATTGCTATTCAGTCAATCGGTGGAACAGCAGCAACAAACTTTTCGGTTGCAGAAACAACAGGCTCTGCCACAACACCAACACCATCCACCCCAACCGCAGGCATTACAAATGTCCAGCCAAATGGTGGAACGCAGGCAGCACAGAAAACAACAGTGAATGCAAAAGCACCGGTAACCGGAGAAGCTTCACCGGTATCTTGTGTGGTACTTGCCCTCATTATTGTTGGTGGATTTGCGCTTTTGATTGCAGAACTTCGCAGAAGTCGACAGATGCAAAAGAAGCACTAAAATTGTTGATAAAAAATAAATAAATTGTAACAAAACACAGTCATTTCCTGCAGGATTGAGGTAACCCTCACACCTCATAGCAGGAAATGGCTGTTTTTGTGGTATAATCAGAGAGAAGTTTCTACAAATACAACCGAGGAGAAAACACAATATGTGGATAATGTTTGCGTTTGGATCTGCTTTGTTTGCAGGTCTTACGGCGATTTTGGCAAAATGCGGAATAAGAAATACGGACTCCAATGTTGCAACAGCACTGCGTACCATAGTAGTGCTTGTATTTTCATGGCTCATGGTATTTGTGACTGGTGCACAAAGCGGTATGAACAGCATTTCCATGAAAACGATGGTATTTCTGGTGCTATCGGGTGTTGCAACCGGAGCATCATGGCTGTGCTATTTTAAGGCGCTGCAGCTTGGAAATGTGAATAAAGTAACACCGATTGACAAATCAAGTACGGTTTTGACGATGTTTTTAGCGTTTGTGCTGCTGGGCGAAGAGCTGACATGGATGAAAGCAGTTGCAATGGTCAGCATTGGCATTGGTACATACATGATGATTCAAAAAAAGCAGACAGAAGAGAAAAAAGAAGATAAAAAGTGGTTGCTCTATGCAATCGGTTCTGCGGTATTTGCGAGTCTGACTTCGATTCTTGGAAAGATAGGAATTTCTGAGATCAATTCTAATCTTGGAACTGCAATCCGTACGATTGTGGTGCTTGTTATGGCGTGGATTGTGGTCTTCGTTACAAGAAAGCAGTATACGATCAAAGATATTGACAAAAAAAGCTGGATTTTTCTGGTGTTATCCGGTGTTGCAACCGGAGGCTCCTGGTTGTGTTATTACCGGGCATTGCAGACCGGACCGGCAAGCGTCGTTGTTCCAATCGATAAACTCAGCATCCTTGTAACTATTGCATTTTCTTACATTGTGTTCCGTGAAAAACTGACAGCAAAAGCAGGGATAGGTCTGGTACTGATTGTGGCGGGAACACTTCTATTGCTCCAATCGACATAGATAACCAGCAATATGGTTCTGTGCATGGAGCTTTTTGTTTTCTCGATAAACGGGCGGTAATATGATACAATATTAATCATGAGTATTGGGTTATGGTTAATGGGAAAAAAGTTATAATTGAATTTAGAAAATAAAAGATGATTGCATAGGAGGATGTGCATATGCATTATGAGAAGATTCATTATCCAGACAACGAAAAGGTCTGGATGGAGTGTTACATACAAGATAGTGGCTTGAAACTGGGGCAGGAACAGATGCGTCCGGCAGTGGTGATTTGCCCGGGTGGAGGCTATGTGTATTTATCACCACGCGAGGCGGAGCCAGTAGCATTGGCATATGCAGCAAAAGGAATACAGGCATTTGTTTTGCACTATTCGTTGGGATGGGATGTTAAAGGATTTCAACCTTTAAACGAAATGGATTGGGCAATTGGTTTGATACGTTCCCATGCGAAAGAATGGTATGTGGATGCGGATAAAATTCTTGCCTGTGGATTTTCCGCAGGTGGGCATTTAGCGTTGTCGAGTGGTTTGCTTGGCAAAAATCGCCCGAATGGTTTGATTTTGGGTTATCCAGCTACGGATATGAGTGGTAAGGGTTCGGAATTGATGCAGATGCTTTTTACAGGAGGAAAAGAGCTCACAGAGGAAGAGCGTGTGTGGCTGAATCCAGTGCAGGCTGTGACAAAGGATGCACCACCGCTTTTCATGTTTACGACAGCGGAGGATACACTTACAAGAAAATCAACGTTAGATCTTGTGATGGCCTATGAAGACCAGAACTGTCTGTTGGAATATCATCTTTTTCAGAAAGGACCACATGGCTATAGTCTTGCGAACGAAGCATGCGCAGACGGTTCGTCACAAGTGATTAATCCACATGTGGAAAAATGGCTGGATCTTTCCGTGGAATGGCTTTTTAGTGTGTTTGGCGAGCTGGAATTTCAGGATGTTTCAACCAGTCACATTATGGAGGCAATCAAAGAGTTAGGGATTCCGATGCCACAGGAAGTTACGGGAAAAGATATAGAAAATGCGTGAGAACATAAGGAGATACAAATGAGAACATATATCAGACGATTAAAGGCAAGAATATCATTAAATAAAAAACAGTTCATTGCATATTCCATATTAAGAATTTTGGTACTGCTTACAGCTGTGCGATGTGCATTTACACACAATTATGAAAGTCTTGCCATCTGTGTTTTGACGTTGGTGCTATTTTTGCTGCCATCATTGTTTGAACAGTTGTTAAAGATAGAGATTCCGCCGGTATTTCAGATTATCATTTATCTGTTTATTTTTGCAGCTGAGATATTAGGTGAAGTAAATAAATATTACACGGCAATTCCAGGCTGGGATACGATGCTTCATACGATTAACGGATTTTTGTGCGCAGCCATTGGCTTTTCTTTGTTTAATATCTTGAACCGGGGAAGTAAATCCATGCAATTATCGCCATTTTATCTGTCGCTCGTTGCTTTTTGCTTTTCCATGACCGTAGGTGTAGTTTGGGAGTTTATTGAATTTACGGCAGACCAGATGTTTTTCCTTGATATGCAAAAAGACTTTGTTGTTTCAAGTTTTGCCTCAGTTACGTTAGATGAGAGCAACACACAGATTCCAGTGCGTATTTCTGAAATTACCAGAACCATCATTGAAACGAAAAATGGAGATCCTGTTGTTATTGAAGGTGGATATCTTGATATTGGAATTATTGATACCATGAAAGATTTGATGGTTAATTTTATTGGCGCAATTGTTTTTAGTGTCATTGGTTATTTTTATGAGGCAAGAAATAAAACGAAATCTGTGGCGAAAGAATTGATGATTGAGCCATTGTCAGAAGAAAGTATTAGGGAATACAATGAAAACATCGAAAAGAAAACAAGCAGTAAAGGCATGATACGAAGCACAAAGGAATAGTGTTTCTGAAATGTGATGAAAAAATATAAACCGGGGGCGTGACAGATGCAGGTAGAAAATAGAGAAGAAGCACAGAATTCACATGTTTTGGTGGTTGATGACAATCCGGAAATTCGCGAAGTGATTCATCTTCTTTTGCGCAGCGAAGGCTATGAGGTTGCTGAGGCAATCAATGGAGAAGATGCCATAGAACAGACAAAAAAACAGGAATTTGATCTGATTATTTTAGATATTATGATGCCTGGCTTGAATGGGTATCAGACATGTGCGGAAATCAGAAAATTTAGCAATGCGCCAATTCTCTTTCTGAGTGCAAAATCACAGGAAGATGATAAAATGCTTGGCTTTTCGAGTGGAGGAGATGATTATCTGGTAAAGCCATTTTCCTACAATGAGCTCGTAAGCCGCACGAAAGCATTGATTCGGCGTTACCATGTATACCAGGGCAAAACGACAAATGTGGAGCAGGTGGATGCAAATGCCAATACAGCGACGGAGCGTGTGTTGTCATATCAGGATATCGTTTTAGATGAGGCGCGCGAAGAAGTCAGCCGTGATGGAAAAGTGATAGAACTGACGGATACGGAATATGCGCTGCTACATCTGTTGTTGACAAATCGAAGACAAATTTTTTCTGCAGAGCATCTTTATGAAAGTGTGTGGCAGGAAACATATTATTACGGTGCTAATAATACGGTTATGGTGCATATGCGTAATCTGCGTCGCAAGATTGAACGTGACCCAAAGAATCCGACAATCATAAAAACGGTCTGGGGAAGGGGGTACCGGTGTGACTAAAGAAAAAACGAACCGCATGTCAAAGTTTCTTTGTGACCATCATCCGAAAAAATGGAAAATTAGAACAAAGCTGCTGCTGATTATTGTGGTGATGGCACTGATCAGTATGTGGCTTTTTCGGTATATGTGGGATTCGCAGCTGCGCGTATGTGAAGGGTTGGAAAGACTACATCTCATTAGTTGGTTTGATGAAGAAGCATACATTGCAAATATACGGGAGGATGCTGTACATTACAACGTTCCTGAGGAAAGTGACAAAGCGGGACAAAAAGCAATTGCGCCATTTTTAAAAAAATATTCCAATAAATATCTTGGTATCTATATTTACAACGAAGATGGCATTTTTTGTACAAGCAGATATGCACAGATTCTAGATGGTTTTATGTCGACATCACTGGTCACAGACAGTTTCGACATTATGGGGGAATATACAAACGAAATTCAGGTAGAATTTGCAAATGGCACGTATCAGGTTGTGTATTCTTCTTATAATCGCTGTAGATTTGTATATCCATATATTATATTTTCTGCATTTCTTTGTATTGTAATCTTTTTTGCCGGTGTACTTTTTTATGTCCGCAGTGTGATGAAGCGTATTGATGGAATCAAGAATGCCATTGTGAATATGTCGCAAGGAGATTTGGAGCACAAGGTCCCAATGTGCGGAGGCGATGAAGTCGGGATAGTAGCAAAGGAACTGGATGTTTTGCGTCAGACCCTGGATGAGAATATCAAACGGGAAGAAGAAATTCGCCAGACAAATCAGGATTTGATTTCTGCGATTTCGCATGATTTGCGCACACCTCTTACGGTGTTGAATGGTTATCTTGAAGTATTGCAGCTAAATAAGATTAACGAAGAACAGAGGGAGCTTTATTTGCAGAAATGTTTGCAAAAAGCAGAGGATATCAAAGCCTTGACGGATCATATGTTTGAGTATGCTTTTGCTTATGAGACAAATGAACAGGCTGATTTGCAAAAAATAGAAATTGCGCAGATTACAGAAATTTTGCAGGAAAACTGAAATTTATATAATTATTCCTCTAACTTTCCCCATTTTATAGGCTTTCCCGCCTGTCCATTAGTGAAATGATATGTAGTTTCCCTTATTTTTGCCCTTATGAGATAATCACAAGGGAAATAAGGGAAATTTTTTAGTCATTGCCCACCACTTTATCAAGAAGCCGAACTGATTTTCGTTTCGCATCTCTTGTGGAGTGAGCATAGACGTTCATTGTGGTACTGACATCTGAGTGTCCCAACAATTCCTGCACATCTTTTGGGGCAGCTCCATTTGCTAAAAGGTTGCTTGTATAGGTG
>OMGW01000053.1_pt1 | contig 42500 bp, 39 predicted proteins | sample 1646131 | NCBI WGS metagenome assembly OMGW01 (sample SAMN05578588, study PRJEB25193) | human gut metagenome | biome: Human Microbiome; feature: human-associated habitat; material: feces | host: Homo sapiens | place: USA:Birmingham
TCCACCGTGCACGGCGCATTTTCTTTTTGATGTTTCAAAAAGAAAATGGGGGGTGCATTCCCCACGGCAAAGCCGTGCTTCCTGTCCCGGAAGCCGGGACTGCCCTTTGCACTATTATGGTGCGATCAAAACAACCTCCTTGTGAAATCCCCCAATCCATGGTATGATAACATGAAAAATCTCAAAGGATGTTTAAGATGAAACAAGTCACTATTTATACCGATGGTGCCTGTTCCGGCAATCCCGGACCCGGCGGCTGGGGAGCCATTTTGATGTACGGTGCCCACAAGCGGGAGCTTTCCGGCGGGGAAGCCGATACCACCAACAACCGCATGGAACTGACCGCCGTGATCCGGGCGCTGTCTCTCTTGAAGGAGCCTTGCGTTGTGGAGCTTTGGAGCGACTCCAAATATGTGATCGACGGCCTTTCCAAGGGCTGGGCTAAAGGTTGGAAGGCCAAGGGCTGGGTGAAAAGCGACAAAAAGCCCGCCCTGAACCCGGACCTTTGGGACGAGCTGCTGCGGCTGGAGAGCATCCATACCCTTCGCTACCACTGGGTCAAGGGCCATGCGGAGAACGAATTCAATAACCGCTGCGACGAACTGGCGGTCGCCGAGAGCCGCAAATTCCGGTAAGGACGGCATTTTTACCGGTTTTTGCGGGCATTTGTGGAAAACGCAGTCGAAAAGTTGAAAAAGGCCCGGAACGTTTACAAATTGTTCACAGCAAACACATAATTTCGCAAAAATGTTCGGGTATCTTAATACTTGCAAAGGGTCCTCCCAACCCGATGCGTTTTCTCCCTCCTAAAACACACAGCAAAAACCCCTCGCCGAGCGGCGAGGGGTTTTTGTGTTTCCTCACTTGTAATAGTCCGTCTCATCCGTCAGGGCCATGGGCAGGCCGTTGTGATACACCGGCATCAGCTGGAATTTGAAGCGGCTGGTCCGGTGGAGCCGGTCGATCTTTTCCTTTACTGCCGGGTCCACGACGCCCTTGCGGACATACTCGTTGACAGCGCGGTAGGTAAAGCCCAGATTGTCCTCGTCCGTCAGACCGGTGAGCCCGTCGGAGGGGGGCTTGATCAGGAATTTTTCCGGCAGGCCCAGCTCCGCACCAAGGGCGATGACCTCCTCCGTGGTGTACATTCCCAAGGGGGAGAAGGCTCCGGTGGCGTCGCCGTAGACCGTGCAGTAGCCCACCCAGTCCTCCGAGAGGTTGGAGGTGTTCAGTACGATGCCGGCGTTCTCACTCTGGGCGATGGCGTACAGCGTCACCATCCGCATCCGGGAGGGCAGGTTCACCGTGGTCTGGCGGCTGGGCTTCATGCCTAAACGCGCCATCTCATCCAAAATGCCGCCGGTGCCGCCCTGAATGTTGAATACATAGTGGCGAATTCCGAGAAATTCCACCAGACCATTGGAATAGTCAATGTCCGGCTGGATGCCGTCAGGCATCAGCACGCCCACCACGTTTTCCTTTCCGTAGGCCGCTACCGCCAGCGCCGCCACCACGGAGCTGTCCTTCCCACCGGAAATGCCGATCACGGCGGTCTTTCCGCCGCAGGCCTTCATCTGCTGCCGCATCCAGTCCAGCAGACCGGGCAGCTGCTCCTTCGCGTGAAATTCCATACGCTCACCCTTTCTGATTTATGATGCCCCATTGTAAAGGGATGGGCCGTAATTTGCAAGCAGATTCCTGTTTTTTGGCAAAAACACGAAAAATGGCGTAAAATTCAGATTAGATTCGACATCTGCAAAAAAATTCCGCCGGAGCGGGAAACGATTTGATCTCCCATAACGTTTTATCAGTGAAAGCGCTTTTCAATCACACAAAAAAGACCTGCTAAGAAAAGTCAAGTAGAAATTTCAAGGCAATGCAGCTTATAAAAGTGCCGCACCGAACCAAGCCGCTTTGCATCTCAAAATGAAACGGCGGCCAGCCAATGGCTTTATGGCGAAGATCAGGCGGTGTGTTCCAAGGACTCCAAATAGGCTTTTACAGTGGCGTAGTAGATCCGCAGAAACTTGTTGGCGGAAGCCATCATGTAGATGCGGTAGAGCTTGCCCTCAGCGCGTTTCCTGTCCATGAACGGGTAGACCGGTTCATCCAGCGGTGCGGTCTGCAAATAGACGCTCATAACAAGAAAGAGTGTCCGCCGTAAAGACGATGCACCAATTTTGCTCATGGATTTGTGCCTGCCGGTCACATCGCCGGAATCATTTGGCGGAGCATCCAGGCCAGCGTAGGCCACGAGCGCTTTCTTGGAATAAAAGCGGCGCACATCCCCAATTTCAGCTATGAGCTGCGGCCCCAGAGTCGGGCCTACGCCGAACATGTCCATGACAACGGGATATTACGGCAGCTGGGAAGCCAATGATTGCATTTCGTGTTTGAGAGCCGCAAGCGCGGCAGAGGTCGCTCTGAGCTGTGCAACCGCCTGTTCCACGAGCAGCTTGGTCGTTTCAGATTTCGGCGTAACACCAATATGTCCGCTGGCTTCGGCGTAAATTGTGTGCGCTTTTGCTTCGCTGAAGTTGTAGCCGTGTTTCCTGCACCCCCGCCGGTAATGGTTAGTGAACGTCTTCTCAGATTTCTCGCTGACGCAGCGGCAATGCCAGAATTCAGCCACAAAATCCACCCACTTTTCACTCCCATCCCCACGGATCGGGCTTGAAAACAGACGGTTGGCGTTTGGACACACCGTATCCAGCAACGAGATCAAATTGTTCTTCAGAACCGTCTGCACCTTGGAATACTGCCGGTACTGGCGGTAGCAGTTCTTCAGCAGCAGCCGGGTATCTTCCTCTGGGATATACCTCGGCAAAGTAAGCCAGCGGTCAAGGCCATAGTCAGCCAGTTTGACAGCATCCTTCCTATCGGTTTTGACACGCCGTAATTCGTTGTTCCCGTAGTCATGCACCAGCTTTGCATTGACAACGGAAACATATAGTCCCGCGTTGTGGAGCAGCTTTGTCACCGACGCATGATAATTTCCTGTGGCCTCCATGACCACGCGAGTCTCACCGTCCAGGCTTTTGAGCTGCCTTGCCAGCTTGCTCAGTTCACTGCCGGTGTGACGGACTTCAAAGGGTGAGATGACGACCTCTCCAAAGGGACGCATGACGGCAATTGTGCTCCTGCCTTTGGAAATGTCGATGCCAACAGAGTTCATTTGCATTCCTCCAACACGAATTTGCAGCCGGAATCCATCTTTTTCTCATTGCCGATTCAATCTATTGGGTGACGCGAACTCTATGGCTCAACCTGCTCAAATCGAACGCTGCAATAAGGGGATGGCTGACAGTCTTTGTTACGGACATAGAAGCCTAAGGAGGCATTGGTCAGCCAGTTGCTCCCCTTATTGTAGCTTAGGCATGAGATGGAAAGAAAGCCGGACTGGCTGCCCGGCTTTCCTGTCCAAATTTATTGTAATAGGAGGCATTGCATGACGGAAGCACAGCTCAGCAATGCCATGGATGCTTATGGCTCCACGGTTTACAGGCTGGCCCTGACCCGGATGCAGAATATCGCCGATGCGGAGGACGTGTATCAGGAGGTGTTCCTCCGGCTGTGGAAGCAGGCGGCGGAGGACTGGGACGGAGACCGCGCCAAGGCATGGCTTATCCGCACAACGCTGAACCGCTGCGCGGATCTGCACCGGTTCCATTTGCGGCGGCCGGTACTTTCGTTCGCGGAGATACCGGATCTGGCACAGCCGGAGGACGAGAGCCGGGAGCTGTGGGAAGCGGTGAGCCGCCTGCCGGAAAAGGCCCGGACGGCGGTGCATCTTTATTACGCCGAGGGGTATTCGGCGGAGGAGATCAGCCGACTGATGCACATTCCCGCCGCCACGGTCCGAACCCGGCTCCATCGGGCCCGCAAGCAGCTGAAAGAACTTCTGGGAGGTATTGACGATGAAACGTGCGTATCACGATCTGATGGAACAAATTTCGGTCCCCAGCGGGCTGAATGACCGGGTGCTGCAAACGATCCGGCAGGAGGCGGCCGGTGTCGGAACGCGGTGGAAACGGACGGCGCTGCGGGCGGCGGTGTGCGCTGCCTGTGCACTGGCTCTGGTGCTGGGGACGGTGCGGCTTGCGCCCCGTTCGGCAGAGGAACCCGGACTGCCCCAGCTTACCTACAGCTTTGGTCTGACGGCCTATGCCGCCGACATCGGGGAGACCATCGTCCCCAATGCCAACGGCGGGTTGGCGCTGCGCAGCGGCACCGGGATCTGGGACCCACTGCAGGGGTATTTTACCGGCTGCCTGTTTCAGGTGACCGGAGAAAATCTTCAAAAGGTGACTTTGTCTGTGGACCGGGGCGGACTGTACCGCAGCGAGACCCGAAAGGCTTTGTCTAATGATGAGGTGCAGACGCTCTGGCAGGCGGAAGAGAACGGGGAACTGGTGTGCAGTGTCTATGGCGCAGATGAGGGCGCCCCCATGAATGCCGATGTCATGACGGCTTTGGGAAGCAATATAACCGTGGACTATGATCCTTCGGCCAGCTACGGCTTCTGGGTGCCCCCGGAGGAGCTGTCAACGGCGAGCGATGACATGAAGCAGGATACGTGGGACAGCATCGACACCTTTGACGGAGTGCATCTGACGGTGGAGGCCACTTTCCTGGACGGCAAAACAGAAAGCCGGATCTACACCCTCTCCACTGGCCGTCTGCGGCTGGATCGGTATGAAAACGGAACATGGACGGTTCTGCCCCAGCTGGCCGGGGACGAGGAGGCGTACGTTTACGGCATTTATGCCGTCAGCGAAGAGGAGAGCCGCTGGTTTCAATGGCCGGTGGAGGGCAGCAATACCATCAGCCTCAGCAACCCCTTCGGAGCCAGATGGAATCCCGGCGGACAGGGGAAAACCGTCCACAATGGGATCGACATTCCAGCCGAACGGGGAACCCCGGTGCTGGCGGCGGCGGACGGCACCGTGACGGAGACCGGCTTTGACACGGAACGCGGGAATTACCTGATGATCGACCACGGCGATGGACTCACCACGCTGTACGCCGCGTGCAGCAAGGTGGATGTGAACGAGGGTGATCCTGTAAAGGCGGGGGCGCCGATCGCTGCCGTGGGCAGCACAGGAAGGTCCACCGGTCCGCACCTTCATTTTGAGGTCCGGCAGGACGGTGTTCCTCAGAATCCCACGGCCTATTTCGACGCGGACGTTCGATCGACCCTGCGGATGGGATAAATAGGCAGCGCCCACGGCGAAAGCCGTGGGCGCTGATGCTTTTATTCGGCTTCCGCGTAGATCCCGCCTTCGCCAGTCCACCACATGGCATCATACAACTGCTCAAGATCGGCGCAGGAGCCGGCGTAATCCTTCACATCGTCATAGAGGGGACAGGGCTTGCCGTGGGAAAACCGCTCATTGTAGTCAGCGATGATCCGGGGCAGGTCCTGGTTCAATTCCTCCACCGTCAGCACACGGGACCAGGGCTGGCTGTTCTCATCCTGAAACGCACATTCTATTTCGTCCAGATTGCCGACGATTGCCAGCACCGCCGCCATGTCCTGATAAAGGCCCTTTTCAGAGTCTCCCATTTTACCGGAAGTCTGGGGGACGGAGAAATTCAGCGTCAGGCGGTAAGGTGCGGAGGAGGTGTGCAGCTCCAGCGTATAGCTGCCGCAGGTGTCGAACCGTAAGGCGTTGAGTACCCGGCCCACGGCGGGGGCGTCCCCCACATAGGGCGTTTGGGCCTGATAGACACGGTCGATCTGCGGCGAGATCTCAATGCCACCCTGCCAGATCAGTTGATCTCCCAGATAGACCGCGTTGACGCCCTCCGTGTTGAGGACGGCCCGGTAATCACCGGAATTACTGAGGGGAGAGGGCAAAACCTGACGGCAGGTGACGCGGACGATCCCCTCCGGCTCCTGCTCCGTTTCCCACTGGCGGCAGGCCGTGCCGGACCAAATGGAGTATACCCGGATGTCCAGTTGTCCCGGCACATCCGTGCTGATAACCCAGCTCATGCCTTGCGTCTGGATCGGCGTGCCGATGACAAACAGCTTTGCCGCGACGCCCGCCGTGAACAGCAGCACCGTGACGGCAACTGCCGCTGCCACACGCCGCCAGCCCCGGCGCTTCACTTTTTTTAGATAGTCCACCTCTTTCACGTCCTCCGGGGCCGCCTGATTCGGCGCGCCTGCCAGCGCCGTCCGAAGCTGGGCGCAGTCCGGACACCCGGACAGGTGACGCTCCACCGCAGCGTTGCTCTCCGGGGAGGTGAGGCCCTCCACATAGGAGGGGAGCAAATCCCGCACCACACCGCAGGTTAGATCATTTTTCATCGTCGCAGCCTCCTTGCTTCAATCGTTCCTTGCCCCGGTAAAAGGTCACTCTGGCCCAGATCTCCGTTTTGCCAAAAACGTCTCCGATCTCCCGGAAGGACAGCCCGCCGAAGGCCCGGAGGTAGACCACCTCCCGCCCCGGCTCCGGTAATTCATGGACCCGCCGCAGCATATCTAACTGCCCGGAGCGGCTGACGGCCTCATCCTCGGCGGAGGGCATCAGCGGCAGCTCTGCTTCCTCAGGAAGCTCCGTTTCCCGGTTGGCCTTCCGCAAATGCTGATACCACAGGTGCTTGGCGATCTGGCACAGCCAGACGGACACCTTGCAGCTGCCGTCGAACCGGTCAATGGACCGCACTGCCTGATAAAAAGTCTCTTGGGTCAGTTCCTCCGCCGTCTGGGGGTCCCGGCATTGGGAGAGCAGAAATTTATAGACCGTCTGCGCGTGCTGGCGGTAGACGGCATCCAGATCCTTCACGGAGTTTCTCCCCCTTTCAGCGGTGTTTTCATCTGCTATATCCGTTTGGGGCGCGGTTCGTTACAGCGCTGGAAAAAGATTTTGAAAAAAAGGAGCCATTCGGCTCCTTTTGTGATGCTCAGAAGGTTTCGGACTGGACCAGTTCCTCGTAGGAACGGATGTAATAGTCGCAGAGACGCTGAATCTCCGGCTGATCCTGCTCCGCCGTGGCCTCATAGACCCCGGCCACCCGGAAGCCTGCTGCCTTGGCGGTGCGGATGGCGTGGAGGGCGTCCTCAAATACCACGGTGTCCCGCTTGTTGGACTGGAGCCGCCGCATGGCCATCTCGTAGATGTCGGCGCTTTCGGATTTGTGATTTCCTGCGTCGGCGGAGGTGACGATCCCCCGGAAATAGTGGTCGATGCCCGCCGTTTTCAGGGCCTTTTCCGTCAGCCGCCGATGGGTGGCGGTGGCCACATACATCCATACGCCCTCCATTTTCAAAATGGAGAGAAATTTTTCCAGACCCGGCTTGGGCCGGACCTGGCTGGAATAAAACGTCTCCATTCGCTGAATGATCTGGTCGATGATCTCCTGCTGGGACCACGGCAGACCGCAGACCTCCCGCAGATAGGGGATCACGTCGCAGTCCGCTAAGGTGTGGAGCATCCGGTCCTGCTCCGGTGTGGCGGAAATACCCGCCTCCTTTAAAAACGTGGGCCCCAGCTCCCGCCAGGTGGGCATGGAGTCCAGCAGGGTCCCGTCCATATCAAAAATCGCGCTTTGTAACCGCATTGATGACCTCGATCTCCGTAAATTTTGAAACTTACAGCATATGCGCCGATAGAGCGCAGATGAAAAAACTGGTATTTTATTGTTCGTTACTGCCGATCCAATAGCACCCTGCACCTATGATAGCAGCTAAAAATTCAATTGCCTTGAGATACATATCATAGCTATGCCAACCAATGATAAAACCAGATAATATATAAATCACTGCAAATACAACTACCGAAATAACCGCCCGCTTTATTTTGTTTTTCATCAAAGAAATATCCTTTAAAATTCAGTTATGTTTGTCAGGGCATCCCTGGGGGACTCCCCTTGCCCGCGCGGGGCAAGGGACTTTTTTGCCTGACGAATGATACTCTGATGAAGATACTTTGTGTCCCGCATGGAAAAATTGAAATCATTTTTGTCAGGACATGTGCCTGACAAAAATACTTTGATCTAAGTGCCTTGGGCACGTTCACCAGTCCGCAGACTGGTGGGAGGTGGTTAGGAGGGGGACAAGTCCCCCTCCTAAGTAATCAGCACAGCTTGGAACCCGCCGGGATCTGATCGTCCAGCATGATGAGGTTCAGCTTTTCCTCGCCCTTTTCCGTGTGGACGGCGGAAAGCAGCATACCGTTGCTCTCTAAACCCATCATCTTCCGGGGCGGCAGATTCACGATGGCGGCCAGGGTCTTGCCCACCAGCTCCTCCGGCTCATAGAACTTGTGGACACCGGAGAGGATCTGCCGGTCGGTGCCGGTGCCGTCATCCAAAGTGAAGCGCAGCAGCTTATCGGACTTTTTCACGGCTTCGCAGGCCTTGACCTTCACCACCCGGAAATCGGACTTGCAGAAGGTGTCGAAGTCCACTGTTTCGGTGAACTGAGGCTCCACCTCCACGGTAGGCTGCTCTGCCTTCTTAGCGGCGGCTTCGGCGGCTTCCAGTTCCGCGAGGGCCTTGTCCAGATCCAAACGGGGGAACAGGTTTTCACCCTTGACCACGGCAGCGGTCTCAGGCAGCTCGCCCCAGAGGTCCGCAGACTCCCAGGTCCGGGCCTCCGCACCTACGCCGATCTGGGCGAAGAGCTTTTCCATGCTCTCGGGCATGAAGGGGGTCAGCAGGATACCGCAGATGCGGGTTGCTTCCAGCAGGTTGTAGAGCACATGGGCCAGCCGGGCACCGTTGACTTCCATATCCTTGGCCAGCGCCCAGGGGGCGTTTTCGTCGATATACTTGTTAGCCCGCTGGATCAGCTTGAAGGTCTCAGACAGGGCGTTGTGAGGGGCGAAGGTGTCCATCTCGTGAGCGTAGGCCTTCTTCAGACCGGCGGCCTGAGCCACCAGCTGGGCGTCGTACAGCACGGGGTCCACAGTGTCACCGCTGGCGGCCAGCTCCACACTGCTGCCCATGCGGACCATGGCAGCCAGCTGCTTCTCATCTTCCGTGGCACCGCAGCCTGCGGGGAGGGAGCCGCCGAAGTACTTGTTTACCATGGCGGTGGTGCGGCTGAGGAGGTTGCCCAGATCGTTGGCCAGGTCAGTGTTGATGGTCTGGATCAGCAGCTCATTGGAGAAGTTGCCGTCAGAGCCGAAGGGGAAGGTGCGCATCAGGAAGAAACGCAGAGCGTCCACGCCGAACTGCTCCGCCAGCAGGTAGGGATCTACCACGTTGCCCTTGGATTTGGACATCTTACCACCGTCCAGCAGCAGCCAGCCGTGGCCGAAAACGTGCTTGGGCAGAGGCTCCTCCAGGCTCATCAGCATGGCGGGCCAGATGATGGAGTGGAAGCGGACGATCTCCTTGCCCACGATGTTGATGCCGGGCCAGTATTTCTTGTAGTCATTATAGCGGTCATTCTCATAGCCCAGCGCGGTGATATAGTTGCTCAGAGCGTCCACCCACACATAGACCACGTGCTTGGGGTCAAAGTCCACGGGGATGCCCCAGGAGAAGCTGGTGCGGGAAACGCACAGATCCTCCAGACCGGGGTCGATGAAGTTCTTCACCATCTCGTTGACACGGGAACGGGGCTGGAGGAAGTCAGTGTTTTCCAGCAGGTCCCGGATACGGTCGGCATATTTGCTCAGACGGAAGAAGTAGGCTTCCTCCTCGGCGTCCACAACGGGGCGGCCGCAGTCGGGGCAGCAGCCGTCCTTCAGCTGGCTCTCCGTCCAGAAGGACTCGCAGGGAGTGCAGTATTTGCCCTTGTAGGTGCCCTTGTAGATGTCGCCCTTGTCATACATCCGCTTGAAGATCCGCTGGATGGCCTTCACATGGTAATCGTCAGTGGTGCGGATGAAGCGGTCATTGGAGATGTTCATCAGCTTCCACAGATCCCGGACGCCCCGGGGGCCTTCCACAATGCGGTCCACGAACTCCTGGGGAGTGACGCCGGCCTCGTCGGCCTTCTGCTCGATTTTCTGACCATGCTCATCGGTGCCGGTGAGGAACATGACGTCCTCGCCCTTCAGCCGGTGATACCGGGCCAGGGTGTCGGTGGCCACGGTGCAGTAGGTGTGGCCGATGTGCAGCTTATCTGAGGGGTAGTAGATGGGGGTTGTGATATAAAAAGTGTCCTTTTCCATATCCGGTTCCTCTTTTCTTCTTTATGATAAATTTTGAGTGATCGCAAATAAAAACGCCGTCCCTGAGCATACGCTCAAGGACGGCGAAGAAAGCCGTGTTACCACCTTGATTCACCCACACCTCGCGGCGTGAGCCTCTGCGGGTACAAGCCTGCCGAAACCGGCACGCGATACCCTGACGCTGTAATGGGCGCACCCATCGCAGCCTGCGCCGAAGCGCTGAGCCGCGCGGCTCCGGGGCCATGTTCTGTCTACCGCATGGGTCCCTTTTCAGCTGCCGGGACTCTCTGAACCATGCCGCGAGGACGTACTCTCCCCTTCATTGCATTCTCGATTGCACTCACTTATACCATATTTTAAACGATTAGTCAATCATCCGGTCAAAATATTTCCGATTTCCGCTGTTTTTATTCGCTGTGGTACTTTCCCCGCCATTTTCCGGCAGCATAGTGATAGACCGACAGAGCGCAGGCCACGGCCCAGCCGATGCCGTAGCTCCAATACATAGCGTCCGGGCCGAAGCGGTTTGCCAGCAGGTACAGAAAGGGGACCCGCAGCAGGATCACAGAGGCCACCACGTTCACCATGGGATACAGGCTGTCGCCCGCGCCCCGCATGGCGGAGTTCAGTACGAACAGAATGGCAAACAGCACGTAGGGCGGCATCACACATTGCAGATACCGGGCGCTGGCGGCGATGACCGCCGGGTCCGGGGAGAAGATCCGGGACAGAGGGACGGACAGCCACACCACAAGGGCGGAACTGAGAACTGTCCACACAACGGCCATGGTCACGGTGATCCGGACGCCCTGACGGACCCGGTCCTCCCGGCTTGCCCCCATATTCTGCCCCACAAAGGAGATCACAGCGGCGGCCAGGCTTTGGACCGGCAGAAAGGACAGGGTATCCAGTTTATTGCCCACGTTGAAGCCAGCAGTGAAGGCCTTTCCGTAGCTGTTGACCTTGGAGAGTACGCCCATGGCGCCCAGGGCCACCAGAGACATCTGGATACCGCTGGGCAGGCCAATGCGGATGATCTCACAGAACAGTTTGCGGTCGAAGATCCCGTTGAAGGGATGGATGGCCAGCTGCGGATACCTGCGGTTGATATACCAGATACCGAACAGCCAGCTGCATAATTGGGCGATGACGGTGCCCAGCGCTACACCCAGCACCCCCAGCGGTACCGCCAGCACCAGTGCCAGATCCAGAAAGATGTTCAAAATCGTGGACACCGCCAGAAACAGCAGTGTGGTGGAACTGTTGCCCATGCCCCCTAAAATACCGGCGTTGAGATTATAGCCGATGCTGCCGACAAGCCCCGCACAGACCACCAGAAGATAGGTCCGGGTCTCTGCCCAGGCGGCGGGGTCCACCCGTAAAACGGTCATCAAGGGATGCACCAGCAGCAGCGCGGCGGCAGTGATGGGCAGAATACTGCGGATAAAGGCGGTATACAGGCTGTCGATGGCGCTCCGGACCCGGTCCGGTCTCCCGCCGCCGAAGGACTGGGCGATGACCACGGTGCCGCCGGTGGCGATGCCGGAGAACAGGGATGTGAACAGGAAGATCACCGGAAAGCCAACGCCCACGGCGGCCAAGGCTCCGTCGCTGACAAAGTTGCCCACCACCCAGCTATCCACCATATTGTAGAACTGCTGTAAAAAATTGCCCGCCAGCAGCGGCAGGGTAAACATCAGAATATGGCGGAAGGGACTGCCCACCGTCATATTCCGGATTCCGCTTTCCGTCCCCACGATACACCTCTAATCATTTTTATTTTACTGTACTCCTTTTCGCCGGAAAGGGCAAGTTGATTTCCCGGCGAAAACCGGGTAAAATGGGGGAAAACCGTCAAAAACCGCCGCCGGGACCGGGCGGCGGGGAAGGAGCCTCTATGAAACTGGTATCTTGGAACGTCAACGGCCTGCGGGCCTGTCTCGGCAAGGGCTTTCTGGACTTCTGCGCCTTCGCGGACGCAGATGTGATTTGCCTGCAGGAGACGAAGATGCGCCCGGAACAGGCGGAATTCGACCTGCCGGGCTATGAACGCTACTGGAACAGCGCCGACAAGGCGGGCTATTCCGGCACCGCCGTGTTTACCCGGCAGACGCCCCTCTCTGTTACCTATGACTTCGGCAAGGAGGTCCACCGCCACGAGGGACGGGTCATTACGGCGGAATACCCGGAATTCTATCTGGTGTGCTGCTACACCCCCAACTCCAAGGACCAGCTTTCCCGGCTGGACTACCGCATGGAGTGGGAGGACGATCTGCGGGACTATCTGATGGAGCTGGATCAAACGAAGCCGGTGGTCTACTGCGGCGATCTCAATGTGGCCCATCAGGAGATCGACCTGAAAAATCCCAAGTCCAACCGCATGAACCCCGGCTTTTCTGACGAGGAGCGGGCTAAAATGACCCAGCTGTTAGAAAGCGGCTTTACGGATACCTTCCGGTATCTCTATCCGGATAAGACCGGCGCATACTCCTGGTGGAGCTATCGCTTCAATGCCCGGAAGAACAACGCCGGATGGCGCATCGACTATTTTATCGTCTCCGACCGGCTGAAGGACAAGATCAAAAGCGCCGACATCTGGAGCGAGGTCACGGGCAGCGACCACTGCCCCGTGGTACTGGAGCTGGACCTCTGACCCTATGACAGCAGGGCGTTGATCTCATCGATCTCCAGATCCTGCAAGGCCCAGTTGATGCCGTAGCCGATGACCTTACCCAGGTCCCGCACCTGCTGGTCGATGTCCCTTGGCGTGACCATAAGGTTTTCAGGGCGGCTCCGCAGCGTTTCCATATCCGGCTCGGGAAGCCCGGATTCTTCCAATAGATCCGCTGCTAACGTGGCGGCGTCCACCACCGTGGGAACGCCCACGGCCAGCACCGGTACCCCCAGAGTTTCCCGGTTCAGGGCGGAGCGGTGATTGCCTACGCCGCTGCCGGGGATGATGCCGGTGTCGCTGAACTGGACGGTACAGCACACTCGCCCCACCCGGCGGGAGGCCAGCGCGTCCACGGCGATGACCGCCGACGGATGGAGCCGGTCCACCAGCCCCCGCACCGCCTCTGCAGATTCCACGCCGGTGGTCCCCAACACCCCCGGCCGCAGGGCCGCCACCGGGCGGAACCCGGAAAAGTGCTGGGGCATAGCGTCGATGAGATGGCGGGTGATGAGGATGCTGTCCGCTGCCAGCGGGCCAATGGCGTCCGGCGTCATGGCCCGGTTTCCAAGGCCCACCACCAGCACCGGACCGCTGTCCGGGGCCAACTCCTTGACCTGTTGACCAACGGCCCGCACCGCCCGGTCAAAAAAACCATCCCCCCGCTGCCAGAAGGCGGTGAGGTCAAGGGTGCGATAGCTGCCCGCAGGTTTTCCCAGAGCGGCTTCTCCCTCCCGGTCCAGAATATCCACTCGTGTGACCGGATACCCCTGTATTTTCTTCTCCGTGGCCTTTACGCCTGCCAGCCGGGTGGTTTTTCCGGCGGATTCCCGCCACAGCTCGTGGGCCTCGATTGCCAGATCCGTCCGTTTTGTAAACATTTTGCCCTCCTGACACAAAATCTTGTGGTATTAAGGGTAGCTTTTGCGGAGATATTCGCGTTATACAAAAAAATATAGAAATATTAAAAAAAGGCTTGCTTTTTCTGGACTTCTCTGCTAAAATATCATTCTGCACGGTGGAAATTATGAAACCGCGCCAAGAAATGCCAGGAGGAGGTGTTTGGTTTGCCGAATATCAAGTCTGCCAAGAAGCGTGTCCTCATCGGTGAGGTCCGCAACGCGCGCAATAAGGCTACGAAGTCCGATCTGAAGACTGCCATCAAGAAGTTCGAGGCGGCTGCCGCTGAAGGCAATCGCACCGAGGCCGATGGCGCTTACAAGGTCGCGGTCAAGAAGGTCGATCAGGCTGTCGCTAAGGGCGTTCTGCACAAGAACACGGCTGCTCACCGCAAGAGCGCTATGACCCTGAAGCTCAACAAGATCGGTTAATAGGCCAAACAAAAGGACATCCGTCAGGATGTCCTTTTTTGTTTTGCCTTAAACTGACCTTATAAAATTTTGCAATTCTGAATATTGAGATAATATCAAGCTGGGATATAATGAATGCAAGAACAGGCGGTACACGCCGGAACAGGTGAAGTGCAATGGAAAATCAGAAGGTAAGAAAGTTAGTTCTCAGTGCTTTGATGGCCGCCCTTGTCTATGTGGCTACCAGCATCATTCAGATCCCGTCCCCCGTCAACGGCTATGTGAATCTGGGCGACTGCTTCGTGCTGCTCTCCGGTTGGCTGTTGGGTCCCTGGTACGGTGCGGCGGCGGCCGGTATCGGCTCCATGCTGGTGGATCTGCTCAGCGGCTACGGACACTATGTTCCCGGCACCCTGATCATTAAGGGTCTTGACGCCTTGGTAGCGGCGCTGATCTTCCGGGCCTTGGGCCGCGGGAAGACTGCCATGCTGGTCAGCGGCATCGTGGGGGAGACCATCATGGTCCTGGGCTATTTTGCCTACGCCTCCATGATCCTGGGCAAGGGTCTGGCGGCAGCCGCCAGTATTCCCGGCAATATCGTTCAGGGGATCGCTGGTATCGCCATCGGCCTTGTGTTGGCTGTGCTGCTGCAAAAGGCAAAGGCGCCTGCGCTGAGCGGTCTGGAACTGTAAACGAAAAAATAAGGCAGCCGTGTGAGGAAATTTCTCACACGGCGCCTTGTGCGTAAAACAAAAGGGAGGCTTATATATGGCAGGAACTACGGTACATACATTGGAGAATCAGCAGCTTTTGGAACAGGTAGAGCGGGAGTCCGCCGCTGCGGCCCGCCAACTGGCGGAGACTGCCCATCTGCGGAAGGGACAGCTCATGGTCATCGGATGCAGTACCAGTGAGGTGGTAGGGCATCAGGTGGGAAGCTGGTCTACACCGGAGGTGGCGGATGCCATTTTCCGGGGCCTTGACAGTGTGTTCGGCCCCATGGGCGTCTACATGGCCGCCCAATGCTGCGAGCATCTGAACCGGGCTTTGATCGTGGAATACGAGGCGGTCCCCGGCGGGGAGATCGTCAATGTGGTGCCCCAGCCCAAGGCGGGCAGCTCCTTCGCTACCGCCGCTTACAAGGCGTTTCGGCATCCTGTGGCGCTGGAGGAGATCCGGGCGGATGCAGGACTGGACATCGGCGGCACCCTCATCGGGATGCACTTGAAAAAGGTGGCGGTGCCGGTGCGGCTGGAGCAGGATCACATCGGTCAGGCCATTGTGCTGGCGGCCCGGGTACGGCCCAAGTTCATCGGCGGTGACCGCGCCGTTTATGATGAGACCCTGAAGGAGGGCTATCCTGATTTTACGGATTGATCGGGTATCTGCTTTCCTTACGCGCAATTATTTTATGGGAAAGAGGCCCCGGGAGAAAGCAGTTGTTTCTCCCGGGGCTTTTCATGCAGTTCCGCTTTGAGATCGTATCCAATGGCGTCAGGTGTCCCCTGTACTTTCGGGGGAGCAAAGTGCAGATTGGAACTTGCTGCAGCAAAAAAACAGCTCCGGTCCGTACTGGACTGGAGCTGTTTGCTCACATTTTAAAGCTGCTTGACCGTGTAGTAGACAGCCAGTGCGAAGACCACCGCTGCCAGTGCCCACATGGCGTAGTAGGAGATGCCACCGCCCAGCAGAGAGGCCAGCAGAGCCAGCGCGGAAAGACCGCAGGCTGCATATACCGGCAGCTTATCCGCTTTGGGGGGCAGGAGCTTATTCAGCTTGCCGCTCTTGGTCAGTGCGGCGAGAGCTGCCAGCAGAACCAGATAGATCACTACGCAGACCTTAACGGTGGTGCCCACATACACGCTGGAGCCGTACCGGCGCACGCCCCACAGAACAAAGAGAGAGGCGCCCAGCACCGTCAGAGCCAGTGCACATTCCCGGTCATACAGCGCCCAGAGGATTCCCAGCAGCATGATGACCGGCACAACGATTGTCATAAAAGAGAGGGTGGCCATATTCCAGCGGACCAGAGCCGTAGCCGCACCCACAAAAGCGCCTGCCGCAGCAAGGATCCAAGCGGACTTCTGCTTCTTGGCGCTGCCCCGCAAAACCAGAGCGGCGATCACGCCCACTGCCAACACACCCGCGCCGATCCCGGCCAGAGTCCAGAGGTAGTGATCATACCAGGCGATCCGGGTCAGTTCAGAGTCGGCATTGATATAAAAACGACGCAGGATCAGTAAATACAGTTCTGCTACGCAGCCAGCCAGAAAAAATTTCATTGCTCCATTCATGGGTTCGTCCTTCGGAGCGACCTCTTTATTCGGATTTTTTGCCATCTATTAAAACCTCCAGGGTTATATTTCCCAAAATGCGGGCAGTCCATTCCGGACCGTTTCCCGCCGACACACGTTCATAGTATACCAGTCTCTTTTCCAATTTGCAAGGAAAACCTTCATTGCTTTTTTACAATATTCGCGGTATACTGAAAAAATCGAATCAAATTCTAACGGAGGACGCCATGAAACGGTTCTCAATTCTGATAGCAGCCTTGTGCCTGTGCCTGACAGGCTGCGGAAAACAAACAACGGAGGCTACTGCCCAGATCTTCGCCATGGACACGGTGATGGAGGTTGCGGCCTATGGCCCCAAGGCGGAGAAAGCCGTCCAAGAGACGGAGGGACAGATCAAGGCTTTGGAGAACCAACTCTCCCGCACAAAGGCGGACAGCGACGTGTCCCGCGTCAACCATAACGGCACAACGCCTACCACCGGCTTGACTTACGGGACGCGGGCGCTGCTTCCGGCGGCGCTGGAATACCGGGACGCCACAAACGGCGCGTTTGATATTACCATCGCCCCCGTCATGGACGCGTGGGGTTTCACCGGGGACAGCTTTCGTGTTCCGGAGCGGTCCGAACTGGACGAACTGCTGAAACACGTCAACAGCGACGAGATCCAAATTCAGGAGGAACCGGCCCATTCCGTAACGCTGGGGGAGGGGCAGGCTATCGACTTGGGGGGCATCGCCAAGGGCTATACCTCCGATTTAGTGGAGCAGACCTTCCGGGCCAACGGCATTGAAAGTGGGAAAATTTCTCTGGGCGGCAACGTGTTCGTGCTGGGGACCAAGCCCGACGGCTCCGACTGGCGGGTGGGCATTAAGGATCCCCGGAATGAGAGCGGCCTTGCGGCGATCCTGTCCCTGCGGGACGCCTACGCCATCACCTCCGGCGGCTACGAGCGGTACTTTGAGGAAAACGGAAAAACCTACCACCATATTATTGATCCCTCCACCGGCTATCCCGCGGACAGCGGTTTACTGTCGGTGACGGTGGTGGCGGCGGACAATGGCCCAGACTGGGCCGGCGCGGGAAATGGTGCCATGTGCGACGCCTTCTCCACGGCACTGTTCGTCATGGGAGAGGAACAGGCGCTGGATTTCTGGCGAAATGGCGGGTATGACTTCGATCTGGTGCTGGTGACGGAGGATGGCCGGGTGGTCATCACTGCCGGACTGGCGGACCGGTTTGAGGAAGTGAAGGACAGTGGGTACACCTATGAAACGGTTTCCTGAGCTGAAGCCCAATTTCTGGGATGTGATCGTGGTCTTGGCGGTCATTGCGCTGGCGGCTCTCTCGGCCATGACGGTCTGGCGTGGCGGAACCGAAACCGGTGCTCTGACGGCGGTGGTCACCGCTGACGGGCAGGAGATTGACCGCTTTGCCCCGGCGGACTTGCTGGACGCGCCACGCACCTATTCTTATAACGGCGTGACGCTGACGGTGGCGGCGGAGGACGGAAACGGCCTTCGGGTCAGTTCCTCCGACTGTCCCACCCAGGACTGCGTCCGCACCGGAACTATTTCCCGCAGCGGACAGAGCATCGTGTGCCTTCCGGCCCGGATCATCATTCAGCTCACCGGCGGCGCGGCGGACAGCAACGATGTGGACATTGTGATCGGTTAGGAGGGGAACTGTGAAGCTGACAACGAAGCAGTTGACCCTCTGCGCCGTGCTGACAGCGCTGGCGCTGGCGTTCAGCTATCTGGAAAACTTTTTCCCATTATCTCTGGCCATTCCCATCCCCGGCATCAAGCTGGGCCTTGCTAATATTGTGACGGTATTCGCCCTGTACGCCCTTGGTCCCGCTCAGGCGCTGCTGATTTTGACAGGCCGGTGTCTGCTGGGGGCAGTGTTTGCCGGGAACATGAACGCCCTGATCTTCTCTCTGCTGGGGGGCTTTTCCGCCATGCTGGTGATGATCTTGCTGTCCAGATCCCGGCATCTGTCTATCTATGGTGTGTCCGTCGGCGGCGCAGCGGCCCACAACTGCGGCCAGATCGCGGCGGCCTGCCTGACGCTGGGCTCGATGGCCCCGCTGTACTATCTGCCGATCCTGCTGGGTGCTTCCCTGATCACCGGAGCTGTGACGGGCGTGGCGGCGGCCTGCTTGTTCCGGGTGCTGGCCCATACGAACATTTTCCGGTAACAAAGCGGACGTTTTTTCGTAGAATGGAAAGATGGTTGACTTTCCTGCAGAGAGGTGCTACACTAATTTCATTATGAGAAATGAATTTGCAAAAACCTGTTGTTGTAAGACATAGGGCGGCTGAACTGCTGATCGCAGATACAGGCGTCCGTTTCAGCGTGCCTGTGTCTTGCATGAAGAGCTTTCAGGAGCGATGTGCAAGCGCACATCGCTCCTTTTGTTTTGCGCAGCCGTGTTTCCGAGGATGGAAAGATTCAACATGATCAGTATTGATGAGGAGGATACGTTATGAACTTCACACATTTGGTAGGGAACACCCCCATGATCCGCATCCGCTACAAGCTGGACGGCCGGGAGGGCTTTGTCTGGGCAAAGCTGGAGGCATACAACCTCTCCGGCAGCATCAAAGACCGTCTGGCGGCCCATGTCATTACCAAGTCCACCGCCAACGGCACCCTGAAGCCCGGTCAGCCCATCGTGGAGATGACCAGCGGCAACACCGGCATCGCCTTCTCCGCACTGGGCACGTTCACCGGCCATCCCGTCCACATCTTTATGCCGGACTGGGCCAGTGAGGAGCGGAAAAAGCTGATGGCTATGTACGGTGCCACCCTGCACCTGATCTCACGGGAAGCCGGCGGCTTCAACGCAGCCCTTCAGGGGGCCAGAGATCTGGCGGAGGAGATTGGCGGCTTCCAGCCCAAGCAGTTTGAAAATCAGGATAACCCAGAGGCTCACTACCTTACTACCGGCGTTGAGATCCTGCGCCAGCTTCCGGATGTGACGGACTTCGTGGCCGGCGTCGGCTCCGGTGGCACCCTCATGGGCACTGCCCGCCGCCTGAAGGCAGATCACGCCGTCCGGGCTGTGGCTGTGGAGCCGGATGCAGTGCCTCTGCTTTCCGGCGGGACTGTCAAGGGCGCTCACCACATTGAGGGCATTGGCGACGACTTTATCCCTGCTGTGGTGGACCAGACTCTGGTGGATGGCGTAATGGACATCAACGATCTGGACGCCATTGCCATGGCGGCGAAATTCGGCCGTGTGCTGGGCCTTGGTGTGGGCATTTCCTCTGGCGCTAACTTCCTTGGCGCTGTGATTCAGAATCTGGAGCCGGGCCGGAAGGTGGCCACTGTCTTTGCCGATGACAGCAAGAAATATCTCACCACCATGCTCTCCAATCCCCCGGCAGAAACGGCGGATATGTGGAGCTCCCGCATTGAACTGCTGGATTACGAGCCGGTGGAAACTCTGTAATTTGCGATTTTTGTGCAGCTTTTCCTTGCGGAGCCTTTGAATTCATGTTAGAATCGTCTGTAAAGGGACAAAACAGTCGGCGAAGCCGGGCTTGTTGCCCGGCTTTGTTTTGCTTACAGAAGGGAGAGACCAGATGTTTCACACGATTTTATTTGATCTGGACGGTACATTGACGGATTCGCGGGAGGGGATCGTCAACTCCGTGAAATACACCATTGAAAAGTTGGGCGGGACCATGCCGGATGCCCAGACCCTTCTGAAATTCATCGGTCCGCCGCTGCAGGAATCCTTCATGGAGCACTGCGGCTACAGCCGGGAGAAGGCGGTGGAGGGCGTTCGGGTGTTCCGGGAGCACTATGTGCCGGTGGGACAGTATGAAAACGAGGCGGCCCCCGGTATGCGGGACGTTCTGGAACGGCTGAAGGCCAAGGGATACACTCTGGCGTTGGCCTCATCCAAGCCGGAGGAGCTGTGCGTGAGCATCTGTCGGCGTTTTGGCTTTACACCCTTTCTGTCCGCTGTGACCGGCAGCCCTGCGGGGGCCGACTGGGAAAAGGTGGATGTCATTCGGGAAGCCATGCGCCGCCTGCGCTTGACCGATGCGGATAAGCCCACCGTTTTGATGGTCGGTGACCGGAAGTATGACGTGCTGGGCGCGCAGGAATGCGGCCTTGCCTGCGTGGGCGTGGAGTTCTTCGGGTACGCCGCACCCGGCGAACTGGCGGAGGCCGGGGCTGCCGCAGTCGTGCGGACGGCGGAGGAGCTGGAACAGTTTATTCTGAATCATTGAGCGTGAGAGACGGACAGAGTCCGTCTCTTTTTTCACCTGTTTTCCGCAAACGTGCGCTGAATTTTTGAAAATCGTCATTTTTGTGCATATTTCCCTTTACAAAATCGGGGAACTCCTATATAATATCATGGCTAAAGTAATCTATATGAAAATTGGAGAATCAGTATGGCTTTGATCGAATATGACGTTTATAAGCAGAAGCTACGGGACCTGGAACCGGAGCTGAAGAAGCTGGGGGACGCCCTTGACATCGACGCTGTGGCTCAGGAGGCCGCCCGTCTGGAGGACGAGACCACTCAGGACGGCTTCTGGAACAATCTGGAGCGCTCTCAGAAGGTGCAGACCCGCCTGAAGCAGCTTCAAAACAAGCTCCACCGCTTCAAGAAACTCATGAGCACCTGGGAGGATCTGACCACCCTGTGCGAGATGGGCCAGGAGGCGGAGGATGAAGAGATCCTGGAAGAATTGAAAACAGAGTTCCCCGCGCTGGAAACCGAGATCGAAGAGATCCGTATGACCACGCTGCTCTCCGGTGAGTATGACGCAAACAACGTTATTCTCCAGCTCCACTCCGGTGCCGGCGGCACCGAGGCCCAGGACTGGTGCCAGATGCTCTATCGGATGTATACCCGCTGGGCGGAGCGTCACGGCTACGCTTGGAAAACGCTGGACTACGAGGAATGTGACGAGGCCGGTATCAAATCTGCCGTTATTTCCATCGAGGGCGAGAATGCCTACGGCCTGCTGAAGAGCGAACACGGCGTCCACCGTCTGGTCCGCGTCTCTCCCTTTGACGCCAACGCCCGCCGCCAGACCAGTTTTGCCGCTGTGGAGGTCATGCCGGAGCTTCCCGATGACGTAGAGGTGGAGATCCGCCCGGAGGACATCGAAATGCAGGTCTACCGCTCCTCCGGTGCCGGCGGCCAGCACATCAACAAAACCTCCTCCGCCGTCCGCTTGATCCACAAGCCCACCGGCATTGTGGTGGCCTCCCAGCAGGAGCGTTCCCAGTTCCAGAACAAGGATAACTGTATGAAGCAGCTGCGCGCCAAGCTCATTGAGCTGAAGATTCAGCAGCATGCGGAGAAGATCTCCGACATCAAGGGCGTTCAGATGAAGATCGAGTGGGGCAGCCAGATCCGCTCCTATGTGTTCATGCCTTATCAGTTGGTAAAGGATACCCGCACCGGCTACGAAACCAGCCAGATCGACAACGTGATGGACGGCGATCTGGACGGCTTCCTGAACGCCTACCTGACGCAGTTAGCCACCGGCGAGCTGAAAAAATAAGTTGTCGGCAGGCTGGTTTCCCGCCGCTTATGCGGCGAACAAGCGTTTTGCGGAGCAAAACCTTGAAATGGACGGGCTTTGCCCGGACATTTGAGTGAAATGCAGGGTTCCCATGTGCCCCCGGCACATGGGATGCAACCAGCCAGATCGACAACGTGATGGACGGCGACCTGGACGGCTTCCTGAATGCCTACCTGACGCAGCTGGCCACCGGCGAACTGAAAAAGTAAATGCCAGAAAAGGCGCGGCTGAGAGGCCGCGTCTTTCTTCCGAAAGCTGATATGAAAGGAACCAATCTAATCTATGAGTAAGCAAAACGCCGCGGGTGCGGCTCCCCAGGAAAACAAGATGGGCGTTCTGCCGGTAGGCAAGCTGCTGGCCGGTATGGCGGTGCCCATGATGATCTCCATGCTGGTACAGGCGCTGTACAACATCGTGGACAGCGTGTTTGTCTCCCGGCTCAGTGAGAACGCCTTCAACGCCGTGGGTCTGGCGTTCCCCCTCCAGAGCCTGATGATCGCCGTGGGCGCGGGCACTGCCGTGGGCATCAACGCACTGCTTTCCCGCTCTCTGGGTGAGAAAAAGCAGGAGATGGCGGACCGGGCTGCCGGCGCAGGTATCTTCCTGCTGCCCATTTGCAGCTATCTTGTCTTTGCCTTCATCGGCCTGTTCCTCTCCCGGCCCTTCTTCATGGCGCAGGCCAAGGCAGTGCCGGAGATCGTGGAATACGGCGTGCAGTACACCCGGATCTGCTTAGGTCTTTCCGTGGGTATTTTCAGCCAGTTCTGCTTTGAGCGGCTGCTGCAATCCACCGGTCGTACCAGTCTGGCCATGTGCACCCAGCTGTTGGGCGCCATCATCAACATCGTCATGGACCCCATTCTGATCTTTGGACTGTGCGGCGCACCCCGGATGGGCGTGGCCGGCGCTGCTGTGGCCACCGTTGTTGGACAGATCGTGGCGGCGATCGTGGGCCTGATCGTGAATATCAAGTGCAACCACGACATTCACATCCGCCGGAAGAACATCCGCTGGGATCCCATCGTGGCCAAGGAGATCTACCGGGTGGGTATCCCCTCCATCATCATGCAGTCCATCAGTTCTGTGATGACCTTCGGCATGAACAAGATCCTCTTCGTCTTTACCCCCACCGCCACCGCCGTGTTCGGCGCGTATTTCAAGATCCAGAGCTTCGTGTTCATGCCCATCTTCGGCCTGAACAACGGTATGGTGCCCATTATTTCCTATAACTACGGCGCAGCCCGGCCTCAGCGGGTGTGGAAGACCATCCGCCTTTCCAACATCACCGCCATGGTCATCATGGTTGTGGGCTTCACCATTTTCCAGCTGTTTCCCTCCACACTGCTGGAACTGTTCGACGCATCGGAGACCATGCTGGCCATCGGCGTTCCCGCCCTGCGGATCATCAGCGTTTCCTTCCTGCTGGCAGGCTTCTGCATCATCGCTGGCTCGGTGTTCCAGGCCATCGGCAATCCGGTGTACAGCCTGATCGTCTCCGTGTGCCGTCAGATGGTAGTATTACTGCCGGTGGCGTGGCTGCTGTCCCGGACTGGACGGCTGGAGTTGGTGTGGTGGTCCTTCCCCATCGCGGAGGTCATGTCCTTCACCCTGAGCACAATCTTCCTGCGCCGCACCGTCAAGTCCGCCAACGAGGTCATGAATTCCAGCGCGGACTGACCGCATGCCTGATTTAAAAGTACACCCCGTTCTTCTGAAAAAGCGGAAGAACGGGGTATATTTTTGCGCATAAAACTGCATGCATGAGCAGCGCACCGCGAACATGCACAAATGCCAGTGCATGAAGTTTTCGTGCATCATTCCCGGTTGCCCTGCGGGGGCGAGGAAATGGCACATTTCTTATTTTACTGTGCTTTTGCATAGCAAAATCCCCCGGAAGAGACCTTCCGGGGGAGAGATGTATGTAGGATTTCAGGACAGGAGCATTTTGTCATTGGCCTCGTCAGAGCCGCTGGCGCGGCTGAACAGGGCCAGCAGGTCGGGGACCGTCAGCTTCTTCTTGTCCTCACCGGAGATATCCACCACCACCCGGCCGGCATCCATCATAATGAGCCGGTTGCCGTGGGCGATGGCGTCCTTCATGTTGTGGGTGATCATGAGGGTGGTGAGGTTGTTCTCCTGCACGATCTGGTCGGACAGAGCCAGCACCTTGTCAGCGGTCTTGGGGTCCAAAGCGGCAGTGTGCTCATCCAACAGCAGCAGCTTGGGCTGCTTCAGGGAGGCCATCAGCAGCGTCAGCGCCTGACGCTGACCGCCGGAGAGCAGGCCCACCTTGGCGGTAAGGCGGTCCTCAAGCCCCAGATCCAGCGTTTTCAGCAGTTCCCTGTAATCTGCCCGCTCTAAGGCGGTGATGCCCCACTTCAACCCCCGGGGCTGGCCCCGGCGGGCTGCCAGCGCCAGATTTTCCTCGATCTGCATGGTGGGCGCGGTGCCCATCATGGGGTCCTGAAACACCCGCCCCAGAAATGCCGCCCGCTTGTGCTCCGGCAGCTTGGTAACGTCCTGCCCGTCAATGGTGATGGTGCCGGAATCCACCTGGAACACGCCAGCGATGGCGTTCAGCATGGTGGACTTGCCTGCACCGTTGCCGCCGATAACGGTGACAAAATCCCCGTCATTCAGTGTCAGGTTCAGATGGTTCAAAGCTACCTTAGCGTTGATGGTATTGGGATTAAACGTCTTGCAGATATCCTTCAGCTCAAGCATGGACGGAACCTCCCTTCTTGGTGTGGATGTGGCCCTTCCAGTAGGGGATCGCCAGGAACACGGCCACGATCAGGGCGGACACCAGCTTCAGATCGTTGGTGTTCAGACCCAACTGCAAAACGATTTGCAGAACGATGTAGTAGATGACGGCACCGATGGAGACCGCCAGCAGCTTCAAAGCGAAGTTGATGAATACCTTGCCGAAGGCCACTTCGCCGATGATGACGGCGGCCAGACCGATGACGATGGCGCCCCGGCCCATGTTGATGTCGGAGGAACCCTGGAACTGGGCCAGCAGACCGCCGGACAGGGCTACCAAACCGTTGGACACCATGAGTCCCAGCACCACGTTGGCGTTGGTATTGATGCCCTGAGCCCGGGCCATGTTAGGGTTTGCGCCGGTGGCACGGAGGGAGCAGCCCTTTTCCGTGCCGAAAAACCAGTACAAAACGGCAATGAGCACCACCGTGAATACCACCAGCAGAGGCAGGGGGTTATCCAGACTCACCGAACGCACATACCGCTGGGATACCAGCAGATCATACTTATCCACGCCTACTGCCTGATTGGCCTTGCTGCCCATGATCCGCAGGTTGATGGAGTAGAGGGACAACTGGGTCAGAATACCGGCGAGAATGGCGGGGATGCCGCATTTCGTGTGGAACAGGCCGGTGACAAAGCCGGCCAGCATACCTGCCAGAAAGGCGCACAGCAACGCGGCCCAAGCGTTCAGACCTGCCCGGATCAGCATGACGGCCACGGCACCGCCGGTGGCCAGAGATCCGTCCACCGTCAGATCAGCTACATCCAGAATACGGAAGGTGATGTAGACGCCGATGGCCATCAGGCCCCAGATCAGGCCCTGGGCCACAGCGCCCGGCAGCGCATTGAGAAGGGAGGATAGAAAACTCATACCGTTTCTCCTTGTTCACAGCGGGAGGAGGGGATTGCCCCCTCCCGCCAGATTTTCGTTATAGGATCGCGTTTGTTTTGGATCAGCCCTCAATGGCCTCATAGCCGTCCAGAGGCTGGATGCCCAGCTCCTCGCAGATGGTGGGGTTATACTTGGGGGTGGCGTCGGTGTATTCGATGGGCATGGTGGAGATATCCGCCTCGCCGGTGAGGATTTTGGCAGCCATCTTGCCAGTGGTCACGCCCAGATCATAGTAGCTGATGGACAGGGTCGCCACGCCGCAGCCGGAGCAGATACCCTCCTCGCCGCAGATAGCGGGAACACCGGCGGGCACCAGGATGTTGGCGATGGCCTCGGTGTTGGAGGCGGCGGTGTTATCGGTGGGGAGATAGACCACATCCGCGTAGTCAGCGGCAGACTGGGTCACGGACGCCACGTCATTGGAGTCGGTGAAGGCAAATTCCTTGGTCTCAATGCCCTTGTTGGCCAGACAGGTCGCCACTTCCTGGATCTGGTAGCTGGAGTTGGGCTCGGCGGAGCAGAACAGCAGGGCCACCTTCTGGGCCTCGGGGAACCACTCGGTGATCATGTCGGCCTGCTTGCTCAGGTCGGCCAGGTCGGAGGTGCCGGAGATGTTGCCGCCTACGGTGCCGTCGAAATCGTCAAGATCCAGGGCCACGCCGTAAGCGGTGATGGAGGTGCCCAGAATGGGAATGTCGGCAGTCGCGGAAGCGGCGGCGGTCAGGGCGGCGGTGGCGTTGGCCATGATCAGGTCCACGCCCTCGGAAACAAAGCCGTTGACGATCGTGCCGCAGTTGTTGGCCTCGCCGGAGGCGTTCTTGTTTTCAAACTCCACCTGGCCGGGGAGGGCTTCATTCAGAGCGTCGATAAAACCCTGGGTTGCAGCGTCCAGCGCGGGGTGCTGCACCAGCTGGCAGATGCCGACCTTATAGGTGGCGCCCTCGGCGGAGGAATTGTCAGAGCTGGCAGAGGAATTGTCAGAGCCGGTGGAGGGTGTCTCCGTCTTGGAGCCGCCGCAGGAGGCAAGGGACAGCGTCATGGCCGCAGCCAGAACAAGAGCGAGCAATTTCTTTTTCATAGTGATCTTCTCCTTTTGTCCGTATCCGGACGAATTCATAAAGTTGGATGCCTTCCAAAAAACAAGGGGGGCTCTGTCCGTGGAACAGAGCCCCCTCGCGTTTAACGAGTTGCAAGCCTTATGCCCGGCAGAATGCCTGTTCCGTTTCTGCATTATGAAAGAAGCCCGCAAAATAGCGTGCGTAGCGGTAAATATAGGTAAACATTCCGAAACGCATTGTGAACTCCTTTCTGCCGCACTGAGCTTTGTGATGTTATTACCATACAGCTTTAAACGATTAAAGTCAACTGTGATTTTCTACAAAATGCGGTGAGATTAAATCCGAACTGACGAGCCGCTTTGACAATTTTGTGAAATTCTGCTACACTGCTCATCACAGAGGGCCGGTTACACCTGATATGCTGCGGCTCTCAGAAAAAGAGGATCTGTTATGAACCATTTCAAAAAAATCGCCGGTGTGCTGGAGGCCCACGGCCTGGACGCCGTGCTGCTGACCTGCGAGGCCAACCGCTTTTACGCCTCCGGCTTTCACTCCTCCGGGACGGACGGTGTGGCCATCGTCACTCGAAACCGCAGCTATTATTTCACCGACAGCCGGTATACGGAAGCTGCTGCGCGCTATGTACAGGGTGCGGAGATCCGGCAAACGGACCGGGAACATCCCTACTCCGCCCTCATCAACGAGGTCATCGAGAAGGAACACATCACCCGCATGGGGTATGAGGATGAATATATGACGGCGGCGGATTTTCACCGCTTTTCGGAGAAGCTCCACTGCGAGCTGGTCCCCGCCACGGAGCTTTTGTGGACGCTGCGGGCCGTCAAGGATCAGGCAGAGCTGGATTGTATGATCCAGGCTCAGCGGATCGCGGAAAAAGCGCTGGCGGACATTCTCGGCGAGATCCGTCCCGGCGTTACGGAAAAGGAAATTGCCGCACTGCTGCTCTATAAAATGCTGCACTACGGCGCGGAGGACAAGTCCTTTGACCCCATCGTGGTCTCCGGCCCCAACGGCAGCCTGCCCCACGGTGTTCCCAGTGAGAAGCCCATTCAGGCCGGGGAGTTCGTCACCATGGACTTCGGCTGCAAATTCGGCGGCTATTGCTCGGATATGACCCGCACAGTGGCCGTTGGTCATGTGACGGAGGAGATGGAGACTGTTTACAACACGGTCCTCAAGGCCCAGCTGGCCGGAATCGCTGCGGCAAAGGCCGACGTCACCGGCGCAGCGGTGGACGGCGCCGCCCGACAGGTCATCGCGGACGCCGGATACGGTCCCTATTTTGGTCACAGCTTTGGCCACAGCGTTGGCGTGGAGATCCATGAAAATCCCAATGCTACGCCGTCCAACAGCAAGCCGCTGCCTGCCGGCGCTGTCATCAGCGCGGAGCCGGGGATCTATCTGCCGGGGAAGTTGGGCGTTCGCATTGAGGATGTGATCGTCATCACAGAACAGGGCTGTCAGGATATTACGCTGGCACCCAAGGAGCTTCTGATCCTGTAAATGGTCCGGAACTATACAAAATGGGTTGTGAGACTGTGCTTTCGCACGGTCCATTTGGTGAAAGGCACTGTTGACAATTTCACGCCGGACTCTCATAATCATGAGAGAAACAGAATTTAGAAACGATCCGAAAGGAGCTGTGGAATGGACAAAGTTTACATTACCGGCCATCGCAACCCGGATACCGACTCCATCGTATCCGCCATGGCCTACGCCGCACTGAAAAACGCTCTGGGGCAGCGGCAGTACTGCGCCGCCCGTCTGGGCCAGATCAGCGATGAGACGAAAGCCGTTCTGGACAAATTCGGTGCCCAGCCGCCGGAGCTGATCAACAACGTTCGGACGCAGGTCCGGGACCTGGACTTCGATATGCCGCCCACCCTGTCTCCCGCCGCTACCATCAGCCGGGCCTGGCAGATGATGCAGGCGGACCGGATCTCCGTACTGCCTGTGGCCAATGAGGACGGTACACTTTACGGTATGCTTTCCGCCGGTGACGTGGCCAGCTACGATATGCTGGCTGTCCGCAATTCCACGGTCAAGAACGTGCCGGTCTATAACCTGCTCTCCGTTTTGGAGGGAAAGGTCCTCAACGAGGGCGGCCAGATCCGGGATGAGATCTCCGGCGAGGTCACCATCGCCCTGCCTGCGGGACGGGAAAACCTGCTGTTTTCCTCTCCGGACAGCATCGTGGTCTGCGGCGATCAGCCGGACATGATCAAGCGGGCACTGGAGCTGCGGGTCACCTGCGTCATCGTCTGTCAGGCGGAGGTCAGCCGGGAACTGCTGGAGCTGGACACCGATACCTGCATCATCTCTACGCCTTATGACGCGTACCGGGCAGTCCACCTGATCTGCCACTCTCTGCCCATTGAGCGCATCTGCAAGAGCCACGATCTGGTTTCCTTCCATCTGGACGATTATATCGATGACGTGCGCAATACCGTGCTGGAAAGCCGATTCCGGGCTTACCCCATTCTGGATGAAAATGAGCACGTGGTGGGAACCCTGTCCCGATTCCATCTGCTGCGTCCCCGGCGCAAGCAGGTAATCCTGGTGGACCACAACGAAAAGGCCCAGTCTGTGCCCGGCCTGGATCAGGCGGACATTCTGGAGATCGTGGACCACCACCGTCTGGCGGATATTGAGACCAACAATCCTATTTACGTCCGGAATGAGCCGGTGGGCAGTTCTACCACCATCGTTGCGGATATGTATCAGGAAAAGGGACTGATGCCCTCTGCTAAAATGGCGGGCCTCATGGCTGCCGCCATCGTGTCGGATACGGTCATGTTCAAATCTCCCACCTGCACCCAGCGGGATATCGACATTGCCAACCGGATGTCCCGTATTGCCAATGTCTCTCTGGAAGAGTTGGGGCAGACCATTTTCTCCGCCGCTACCGGTGAGGATAAGAGCGCTGAGTCCATTATCCGCACCGACTACAAGGAATTTCACATTGGTGGTCACAATCTGGCGGTGAGCCAGATCACCTGTCTGGATTCCGATCGTCTTATGGCCCGGAAAGAGGAATTCCTCGCCACGATGGAGACCATCCGTAAGAAGAACGGTCTGGACATTGTGCTGCTGATGATCACGGACGTATTGGTGGAAGGCTCCTACCTGCTGTATTCCGGAGATACGGAAACCATCCGGCAGGCCTTCAACATCACCGGCGAGGAAAAGAACAGCGTGTTCCTGCCCAAGATCATGAGCCGGAAAAAGCAAATTATCCCGTCCCTCTCCGCCCTGTGGGGCTGAGAAACGCCGAATACAGACAAAACACCTCCGCGTGGATTTTCCACGCGGAGGTGTTTTTGCGCGCTGAGCTGCCGAAATAGCGAAAAGCCCCCGGCGTGTCTTGCAGGACACGCCGGGGGGAGTCTTTCGATAAAATGGTAGATTTTCCGCGATAGTAAGGTAGGGCAGCCGTTAGCGGCTGTGCCGCTTTACGGATGCCGCATACCCCTTGCGGGTGAAGAGTGTGCGCGGGAAACCCAAGAAGGGTGTCCTGCGCTATTTAAATTAAATATTTTCAGAACTTTACAAAAGCTCTGAAAATATTGGCAGCAGAGCGAAAAGACCTTTTCGCCCTACTGTCTCCGGCGTGTCTTGCAGGACACGCCGGGGCAAGGTCTGTCTTATCAGACTTACTTCATCAATCCGCACACCAGATCCGTGTAGCCGGAGGGATCGTCCAGCGGCAGTCCCGCGATCAGCAGCGCCTGATCGTACAGCAGCTTGGCGTAGATCTTGGCCTTTTCCGGGTCGGCGGTCACGGCGTTCTCCAGAGCGGTGAAGGCCGGGTGCTCCGTGTTCAGCTCCAGAATCCGCTGGGCCTTGATGCTGCTGTCAGGCTGCATGAGCTGGAAATACTTCTCCATCTCAAAGCTCAGGCCCTCGCCGGCGGTGAGACATACAGGGTGCGATTTCAGCCGTGTGGAGGGTTTCACCTCTGCCACCGCGTCACCAAGCGTCTCCTTCACGAAGGCAAACACATCCTTATGGGTGTCGGCCTCCTCCTTAGCCTTTTCCTGAGCGGACTCGTCGGATGCACCGTCCATGGCGGAGCGGAACTCCTTGTCCTTGTAGCTCCGCAGGGTCTGGGCCACGAACTCGTCCACTTCCTCTGTGAAGTAGAGGATCTCCACCCCCTGATCCTTCAAAGCCTCCAGCTGAGGCAGCTTGTCGATCTTATCCACGGTGTCACCGGCGGCATAATAGATGACCTTCTGATCCTCCTTCATCCGGGAGACGTACTCATCCAGCGTCACCAGCTTCTTCTCCGTGGAGGACCAGAACAGCAGCAGATCCTGCAGCAGGTCCTTGTGGATGCCGTACTCGCTGACCACGCCGTATTTCAACTGGCGGCCGAAGTTCTTCCAGAAGGTCTCATAGGCCTCCCGCTCGTCCTTGAGCATCTTGGCCAGTTCGCTCTTGATCTTCTTTTCCAGATTTCCGGCGATGACCTTCAGCTGGCGGTCATGCTGCAAAAGCTCCCGGGAGATGTTCAGGCTCAGATCCGGGGAATCCACCACGCCCCGGACGAACCGGAAGTGCTCCGGCAGCAGATCCGGGCACTTGTCCATAATGAGAACGCCGCTGGAATAGAGCTGCAAGCCCTTTTCGTATTCCTTGGTGTAGAAGTCGAAGGGGGTGGCACCGGGGATGAACAGCAAGGCCTTGTAGGTCACGGCACCCTCGGCGGACACGGTGATGACCCGCTGGGGGTCCGCGAAATCGTGGAACTTCTCCCGATAGAACTCGTTATATTCCTCCGGCTTCACGTCGGCCTTTTTCCGCTGCCAGATGGGGACCATGGAGTTCAGGGTCTCCATCTCCACATAGGGCACCTCGTCCGGCTTGTCGGACATGCAGGAGGCCACCTTTTTCGTTTTCGTGACCGCCATGCGGATGGGGAAGCGGATGTAGTCGGAATACTTTTTGATCAGCTCCCGGAGCTTCCATTCTTCCAAAAACTCGCTGTAATGTTCGTCCTCGGTATCATCCTTCAGGTGCATGATGACCTCAGTGCCCGCATCGGACTTATCACATTCCGTGACGGTGTAGCCGTCGGCCCCTGAGGACTGCCACTGATAGGCGGTGTCACTGCCGAATTTCCGGGTGCGGACCGTCACCTGATCGCAGACCATGAAGGCGGAGTAGAAGCCCACGCCGAACTGACCGATCACGTCAGTGTCCTTGGTGTCATCTCCCACCTCCTGCTTGAACTTGTAGGAACCGGAGGAGGCGATGACGCCCAGATTGTTCTCCAGATCCTCCTTGTCCATACCGATGCCGTTATCCGTAACGGTGATGGTCCGGGCGTCCTTGTTGACAGACAGGTCGATCTTGAAGTCCTTCCGGGTCAGCTTCACGCTGTCATCCGTCAGAGCCTGATAGCACAACTTGTCGCAGGCGTCGCTGGCGTTGGAGATGATCTCCCGCAGGAAGATCTCCTTGTGAGTGTAGATGGAGTTGATCATCAGGTCCAGCAGCCGTTTGGACTCCGCTTTGAATTGTTTCTTTGCCATAAACCAAACACTTCCTTTGTGTATTTTCATATCGTATGTCATTTTAACACGGAATGACTTGGAAAGAAATTACTTTTTTGTAAACTCCGCTGCTAAACCGTTGCCTTTCTCTGACCTATCCGCTAAAATATGTAAGGTAAAAACAGTTACGGTTCCGCGGGAGCCGACGGAAAGAGGCAGCAGGCGTATGTTCTATAAATTCAGATGCGCGGTGGCGCGGTTCATGTACGGCCGGAACGGCATGGATCAGATGAATCAGGCGCTCCTTCGGGGCTACCTGGTGATTCTGGTGGCCCAGTTGATTTTCAGCCTTCTGCGGCTATGGATCCCCGCCCAAATCTGCGAATCCCTCCTTTGGGTGCTGATGGTGTTTATTCTGTTCCGGATGTTCTCCAAAAACCTGACCAAGCGCCGGGCGGAGAACCAGAAGTTTATGGGCTGGATCTGGAAGGCCCGGAACAACGCCGCCGGGGCCAAGGCCCGCCGGGCGGATAAGGAGCACAAGTACTTCACCTGCAGATGCGGCGCCATCTGCCGGGTGCCGGTTGGGAAGGGGAAGATCGTTATCACCTGTCCCAAATGCGGAGCGAAGATCGAAGCGAAAAGCTGATACAAAAGAGCGGTTCCGGAAGTTCCGGAACCGCTTTTTCCATATATTCGCGGTGGGTCTAACCCACGTCCGCGTATTTCAGCTTGTAATAGCTCCAGCAGCGCCACTTGCGGACGGCGTCTTTTAATTCCATGGACGATTCATCCGTCTGCTCGTTCAAAATTCGCTGCGGCAGTACGGAGCCGTCCGCTAGAATATAGGTTTTCTTTTGTACCACCGGCGCGATCCGCCGGAGGGAGGAGAGAAAGTCGAACCACGGACTTTCCCCGGCGCGGCCGGTGAGGTCCAGCAGGACGCTGCCTAAAAAGGAAGCAGAGAGAACGCCGTCCTCCGGCAGGTCCAGCGCGGCCACGGCCTCGTTCCAGTTCAGCGTGTCCGCGGCGGCGTCGTTAGCCCAGAGCACATAGGGGGTCTTGTAAGAGCAGAGAATGTCCTCCCGCTCGTTTTCCGGAATGGACACCTCAGATTCCAACTCCGCATAGCCCTTCTGGTTGTCCCCCAGATAGGGGAGGTGGTCGCCGTAGAACACCAGCACCACAGGCTCCTCACGATCTGAGAAGTAAGCCGTCAGCCGGCCCAGCATGGCGTCGGCGTCCCGGACGCCTTCGGTGTAGACCTCCAGCATGGAACGGGTCTCCGGGGAGATATCCGCCGTGGTGGAGACCGGTGCGAACGTGTGGCCCTCACCGTACTTGTCGGCGGTGTAGCTCATGTGGTTCTGGATGGTGGTGGTGTAGTTGAACAGGGGGCGGCCTTCGCTGACCGCCGTTTCAAATTCTTCCTCGATCAGACCAGCCATGTAGTCATCCGTGACCCAGCGGCCCTTGTATTCCAGATTCTTCATGTCCTTGGCAAATACCTCGTGCTCCGCCCCCAGCCAACGGTAGACATTCTCGCGGTTGTAGAACCAGGCATCGCCGGGATGGTAGAAGGAGGTGCGGTAGCCGTCCGCCCCGAACACCCGGAACAAGCTGTCCAGATTCCGGTTTACCACCCGCATGGCGGAGGTGGCGGTGACGGACAGTGCATTGGTCTGCATTCCCGTCAGCACGTCGAACTCCGTATTGGCGGTGCCTCCGGCGAAGCCGGGGACCACGATGTGACCGGAAAGGGCGTGGGGGTCCTTCTGCAAAGCGTGGAGGTTGGGCAGGGGATCGGTTTCCTCCGTCCAGTTGAACATAGGCTGGTCGGTGAGATCGGAAAACGCCTCATTCATCACAAGGATCACGCTGACGTCCTTGCCAAGCCCCGTCTGCCCGCCGGTCTCCCAACCGGCGGCCTCAGACTTGGAAAAGCCCTCCGGCTTGTCCACCGGATAGGTGGTGAACTGGTGGCAGAAACAGTAGGGGAAACCAAGCTCGTTGAACACCGAGGGGACATAGTAGGCGTTGCTGACCCGGAAAGAATTGTAGAGGGTATTGCTGGCGTACACCGTGAAAATCAGCGCAGTCAGAACGCCGAAGCTGAGGACCGCGCCCACGATTCGCTCCGGCCAGCAGCGGCCGGGGAACACGGCCACGGTGTCCCGTTTTGTCAGCTTGGCCTTTAGTGCGGCGAGGGACACCGGACGGCTGGGGAACAGGACCCCAAGGCCGATAAGCAGCACGGTGGTCAGCGCCACCACGGTGATGGCCTTCACCGGATAGCGGATGTCATAGGACTGGATGGCGCTGCCTACCTCCCGCAGAAGGGAGAAGTCCCGGGGGAACACCGGCTCATCCCGGACCTCGATTTTGACCCGGTTGGCAAGGGACAGCGCGCAGACGAAGAAATTCACCAGTGCCCCGCTGTAAAAGACATTCCGGAACAGGAAGGCGAAGGCCAGCAGCAATAGTCCGATGGGGAGAGCGTTCAAAACAATCAGCAGGGGCTGGGCCTTGAACCCTGCCAGCACCGTCCGCAGGGCGTTTGGCTGGCACCACAGGGCCAGTAAAGTGATACAGCCTGCCAGCAAAACGGCGGCCAGCAGACTCCCCCAGAGGGGCAATTCTCTTTTATAGATCCGCTTTTCTTTCAAAACGTAAAGTCCTTTCATACCAGAATACCTCTATTATATGGATTTGCCCGGAATTTGCAAGTATTCCCGAAATTTTGCGAGCTTTGCGAAGCGGAAAGAAAACCGGGATTCCCCAAAAAACTTGCGGAATTACAATACAAAATGTCGATTTGAAAACAAAAAATACCAATCGTATTTAAAACGAGGGCGATTTTGCGCAAAATCAAGGCCGCGGTGATACCGGAACAACAGCCCCTCCTCAGCAAGTCTGAGCGGCACAACGGCACTGAAATAACGGTTGATTTGCCAATGGCTTGCACGGTGACAAATATAAGAAGCGCATGCAAGAAGAAAAGCACGTTTCCTTGTCAAAAGGAAACGTGCTTTTTGAATATCAGTAGATCAGAAGGTCACGACCTCGTTGGCAGGCTTTTCGCAGGGCTTGATGGAGATGATGTGCATCACCGGACCCTTGCCCTTGTAGGCGGAGTGATTTTCCAAAGCCATGCGTGCCTCGACTTCCACCCAGTCCCGGTTCTTGTACTTATTCAGATCCACGCCCTTGGCCACCAGACCCAAGAACTGCACGTCATTTTCACAGCAGACCATGGCAAACCGTCCGGGGCAGTGGGTACCGGGATACTTCTTGGAGTGGCACATGAGCAGCTTCATGTGAACGGTCTTCCCCGCCCAGCGGTCGGGGTAGTCCATCACATCCACATACCACACGCCGTAGTCGTTGTCCGGAATGTCAATGACCTTCTGGTCCAGGTCAAAGGGACACACATCGCCGTTGTTGTAGTCCTCACTGTTGCCCTCCAGGTCCTCCAGATAAATGTCCGCCCGGCGGTTCACCATCCGCAGATTCCGCTTCCGCAGTGCGGCCTTCAGCTCATCGGTGCAGCGGTTGAACACCAGCAGGTCGGCGTTGGTGATCTTTTCCATCATGATCTGGCCCATGTTCTTGGCATAGGTCTCAAAGGTATTGGCGTCCACAAAGGTCATCACCTGATAGAGGACCCAGTTGGCGGGCAACACCTCCCGGTACAGCCGCTCCATGGACCACATGCCGTTGTACTCAATGAGGACCTGCTTGGGTTTGTATTGCTTTTCCCATTCCTTGCACTGGGAACAGGTGAGAGCGGTCTCCTCGTCCACTGTGACCACGGTCACGTTGTCCAGAGCCTTCTGCTCGTATTCCAACTCGCCCTCTTCACAGCAGATCAGGAGGGTTTTGTCCTCGCGGGCGAAGCCGTCCTCTAAAATGCCGTTGATAAAATCTGTTTTGCCGCCGTCCAAAAAACCGGCGATGAGATATACAGGAATATCAGCCATGAATTTTTTCGCTTACAGGCCGAACAGCTCTGCCAGCTTTTCCTCCTTCAGATTGGAACCGATGACGCACAGGCGGCCGGTGTAGTCGGGATGGCCCGCCCGGATCTCATGCTCCTCCGGCACATAGTCGAACTCGATCCATGCGCCGTCGGTGCCATTCACGATGCCCTTGGCCCGGAGAATGGCGCCGTAGTCGCCAGAATCCAGCGCCGTCAGAATACGGTCGATGTCCGCCTGTGTATACACCTTGGGTGTTTCCTTACCCCAGGAGATGAACACCTCATCGGCGTGGTGATGATGGTGATGGTCATGGCAGGAGCAGTTGGGGTCGTCACACTCGCCGTCCTCATGGTCATGGTGATGGTGTTCATGCTCATGGTCGTGATCGTGGCCGCAGCACTCATGGTCATGATCGTGGTGGTGCTCATGGTCGTGATGATGCTCGTGCTCATCGTGGTCGTCATCGTCATCATCATCGTCGTCATGATGATGGTGGCAGGAGCAGTTGGGATCGTCGCACTCCTCGCCGTCATGATGATGGTGATGGTGCTCGTGTTCGTCTGCCTCATGTTCGGCCCGCATCTTTTCCAGCAGTTCATCGGCCAGAGAGACTTTTTCAATGGCGGAGAGGATGGCCTTGCCACCCAGCTCATCCCAAGGGGTAGTGATGATGGCGGCATCGGCGTTTTTCTCCCGGAGCATGGACACGGCGGCCTCCAGCTTCTCCTGCGTCATCTTCTGAGTCCGGGAGAGGATGATGGTACCGGCGGCCTCAATCTGGTTGTTGTAGAACTCACCGAAGTTCTTCATATAGACCTTCACCTTGGTGGCGTCCGCCACGGTGACAAAGCTGTTGAGCTTCATCTCGGGAACGTCCTTTACGGTGTTCTCCACCGCCACGATCACGTCGCTGAGCTTGCCAACGCCGGAGGGCTCAATGAGGATGCGGTCGGGGTGGAACTGAGCCTCCACGTCCTTCAAAGCCTTGTTGAAGTCGCCCACCAGAGAACAGCAGATGCAGCCGGCGGACATCTCGGAGATCTGGATGCCGGATTCCTTCAGGAAGCCGCCGTCAATGTTGATCTCGCCAAATTCGTTTTCGATCAGCACCAGCTTTTCGCCCTTGTAGGCTTCCGCCAGCAGCTTTTTGATGAGTGTGGTCTTACCGGCACCCAGGAAGCCGGAGACGATGTCGATTTTTGTCATGGTATCAGTCCTTTTCAAAAATTTTATACCACGGTTATCATACCACGAAATCACAAAAATGCAACGCCGTCACAGAAAATTTACAGCTCCAGCGGCACAAAAAAGCATTTTTGCACCACTGGAGCCATTTTCAGAACCTTTGCGGTTTCGGAGACATTCTTCCTTGCCGCTTTCTTACCCGCTTTACTTTTCTGATAGCTGCCATTTTTACCGCTCCTTTCTGCCACATTCTCCGGCGATCTCACCGGAGAGCAGTAGCAGACAGACGAGGTTCGGAAAGGCCATCAGTGCGTTGGCGAGATCTGCCAGATGAAGGACCGTGGCCATAGGGATCACCGCCCCGGCAAAAACCGCCAGTCCGTACAGCACCCGGCAGGGCCGCACCGCCCCCGGTCCCAGCAGGTATGATGCCGTTGTCTCTGCCTGAACCGCACAGCCCAGCACGGAGGTAAAGGCAAACAGCCCTAACGCCACGCCGATGAGCCACGGGGCCAGCGGCCCCAGCACCGTTTCAAAGGCTCGGAGGGTCAGCGCCGCGCCGGTGAGGGGGCGTCCAGCTCCGTCCGCCGTTCCCAGCGTGCCGGAGCAGCAGATGGCGAGACCGGTAACGGTGCAGATCACCATGGTGTCGAAAAACACGCCGGTCATGCTGATGAGCCCCTGCTTTACCGGCTCATCCGTGTCAGCGCAGGCGGCGGTGATGGCGGCGGAACCTAACCCCGCCTCGTTGGAAAAAACGCTCCGGGCAACGCCCCAGCGGAGGGCCTCCCGCCGGGTGACGATCCCCAAAGCCCCGCCCAGCGCGGCCTCCGGTGCCACTGCGCACCGGAGCATCAGGGTCACTGCCTCCGGCAGGCGGCGGAGGTTTCCCAGGATCACCGCCAGTCCACCGCCCAAATACAGCAGCGCCATCACCGGCACCAGCACCGTGGAAATATCCGCGATACGGCGGATACCGCCCAATAAAATCGCCAGGGCCAGCACCGCCGTCACCAGTCCTACCCGCCAGCGGGGCAGGGTGAAGGCGGCGGAGAAGGTGTCCGCCAAGGCCCCGGACTGAGCCATCGCCCCCATAGCAAAGGCCATCAGCAGGGCGAATAAGGCGTAGAAGCGGCCCAAAACCGCCCCGGCCGGACCCAGCCGCGTTTCCATCACCGCCATAGGCCCACCCCAACGGGTGCCGTCCCGGCGGACATGGCGGTATTTCACCGCCAGCATGCACTCAGCGAACTTGGCTGCCAGTCCCAGAAACGCCGCTAGCTCCATCCACACCAGCGCCCCCGGCCCGCCGGATACCAGCGCCGCCGCCACGCCCACGATGTTGCCGGTGCCCACCGTGGAGGCCAGCGCAGTCATCAGGGAGCCGAAGGGGGACACGCCGCCCCGGCCTTTCCGCCGGGCCTCCCGCCCTAAAGACAGGGTCAGTGCCCGCCCTAAATTCCGCTGGGGAAAGCCCACTGTCCGCAGGGTCAGCCACGCCCCGGTGCCCAAAATCAGCGTCAGTGTCCCCGGTCCCCACAGGAGGGTATTCAGCACTTCCAGCATCCCATCGCCCCTTTCGGGACAGTCTATGCGGGATTTCACCCGCCAAGACGCGCCGGGGGTGGTTTGTCCGAAAAAAGAGCCGGCGGCCAAAGGCCGCCGGCTGAGGCTGTCGATAAAGTGATAAATTTTCCGCGACGGTAAGGTAGGTCAGCCGTTAGCGGCTCCGCCGCTTTACGGATGATGCATACCCCTTGCGGGTGAAGGGTGTGCGCGGGACTGCACCCGCAGACGCGTTTCGGAGCGCAACCGCCGCAAGGCGGCTCTTAGCGCGGAGATAACCCAAGAAGGGATACACCGTCGGCTCAAGCCAAACAGCGGATACTGCGTATCCGCTGTTTGGGAGCCTTTCTCGAAACAGGCTCGTTTGATCCGCCACCGGCGACGCTTCGCCTGTTTCCCTGCGCCATTAAAATCCTAAATTTTCAGAACTTTTATAAAGTTCTGAAAACTTGCTCAGCGGGGAGAAAAGACTTTTTTGACACGCTGAGTTAGAATCTGATGAGGAGGATCTCACCATGCGCGTCATCACCGGCTCCGCCAGGGGCCGCCGTCTGAAGGAATTAGAGGGGATGGAGACACGGCCCACCACTGACCGGGTGAAGGAAGGGCTGTTCAACGTCCTGCAATTTGATATTGAGGGCCGTAAGGTCCTGGACCTGTTTGCCGGCACCGGCCAGCTGGGCATCGAGTGCCTCAGCCGGGGCGCGGCTTCCGCTGTGTTTGTGGACCGGCGGCCGGATGCGGCAGCTTTGACCCGCGAAAACCTGAAGCTCTGCGATCTGACGGACCGGAGCCGGGTAGTGGCCGGGGACTCCATGGAATTTCTCAAGGCCGCCCGGGAAAAATATGACCTGATCTTTCTGGACCCGCCCTATGAGACGGAACTGCTGGAGACGGCCATCGCCCATATTGCCCGCCATGACCTGCTGAACGTTCACGGCATGATGATCGCGGAGCATCCGGTGGACAAGGCCCTGCCGGCCCTGTCCGCACCCTACCGCATGGGCCGGACCTACCGGTACGGCAAAATCGCCGTCACCATCTACCACCGGGACGGAGACGAGGGGGCGCAGGTATGAGGATCGCAGTCTGTTCCGGCAGCTTTGACCCCATCACGCTGGGACACATGGATATTATTCGCCGCACGGCGGCCTGCTTCGATCAGGTGTATGTCTGCGTCAGCCCCAATGCAGAAAAGCGGGGCCAGATGTTCACCCCGGAACAAAAGCTGAAGCTGGTGGAGGCGGCGGTTTTAGAGCTGCCCAACGTAACGGCGGAGCTGTACGGCGGCCTGCTGGCCGATTTCGCCGCGGAGCGGAAGGCTACCGCCATTGTCCGGGGCATCCGGACCCAGAGCGATTTCGACACGGAGTATCAGCAGGCCATGGTGAACCGGGGCCTGCATCCGGGCCTGGAAACGCTGCTGCTGCCTGCTGACCCGGCGTACATCTATTTGAGCTCCACCGTGGCAAGGGAGATGATCCATTATCATCAGCCCCTTGATAAGTACCTGCCCAAGGCGATCCTGCCCCTGATCCGGGACTGGACGGAACAACGATAAGGAGAATGCGTTATGGCTGAAAACGATGTAAACCGTTTAATTGATATGCTGTATGAACGGGTCGAGGACGCCAAGTCCCCCGCCCTGAAGCCCAACCTCAGCATGGTGGACCGGGACGAGGTGCTGGATCTGCTGGACGAGCTGCGGAACCAGCTTCCTGTGGAGCTGAAACGGGCTCAGGAGCTGCTGGCCGCCCGGGAAAAATTTGTGGACGAGGCCAAGCGGGACGTGGAGCGGATGATGCGTCAGGCGGATCTGGAGGCCAAGAGCAAGGTCTCTGACAGCGAGGTGCTCTATGCCGCCAAGGAGAAGGCCCGGAAGATCATTGCCGACGCGGAGGACCGCTCCCGCCAGCTCTGTCAGGTGGCAAATGAGTACGCAGAGGATGCTCTGGCCCGGACGGAGGAGGCTGTACAGGCCGCGCTGACCGAGGTGAAGCAGTCCCGGTCCGCATTCCGGGCCGCTTCCGCCGCCAAGCTTCAGGAACAGCGGGAAAAGCTGGAGGCAGAAAGAAAGACTGCGGAAGAGGCAGGGGATTGACGTGCTGTCCGCCGCAATGCAAGCGGACGAAACACATAGGAACAAGTATAGTCGGTGTGGAAAAGATGGTTGACCATAACGGAGACTGTGTGCCGTAAAAAAGGGGATTTGCGGGAAAATTCGTTAAAAATGACGAAAAAGAACCTGCAACTTTTTCTGAAAACTCTATATTTGGCGCAACTTGCGTTCTGAAAAAGAATGACAACACAAGATATTGTGTTGTCATTCTTTTTGGTTTTACGTAAACCAATCGGCAACGATGGAACAATTGTTTGAAAACGGTGAATTATTCCTGACTTTTGGCAAAAAGTGGCCTGTTTTCAAGGGTTTGCGTCGGAAAAAAATACTTGCAATCCCCCTTGAAATCGCTTATACTCAGGGTGTGTGGTGGGGAAAAGTGGGGAAGATGTGGATAACAGTGCCACATTAGACCACGAAAACCCAAAAAGTAGGGAAGGAGGGCACCGCTATGGCCAGACTCATGGGCAAGTCCAATAACACCATTGACTCCAAGGGCCGGCTGGTGATCCCCTCCAATATGCGGGAAGCACTGGGAGACCGGTTTTATATCACCATCGGCGCCCAGCACTGCCTGACCATTTACCCCGAGGCCAAGTGGAACCAGATGTCCGAGGATATGGACGAGCTGCCCTACACCGAGGCCCGGGCGCTGACGCTGCTGTATGCCAACGCTGTGGAGTGCGAGCCTGACGGCCAGGGCCGGGTTCTGATCCCCGCTGCCCTGCGGAACTACGCAAACCTGAAAAAAACTGCCACAATCGTTGGCATGAACGCCTTTGCCGAGATCTGGGATTCCGCCACCTGGACGGAGCGGGAACGCCAGATGCTGGAAGAGGACGATATGGCCGCCGCCATGGACGCCTTGGCGCGGGCCCGCCGGAATCGGGGTTGAGCCATGGAATTTACCCACAAGCCCGTTTTGCTGGCCGAGTGCATCGAAGCGCTGCATATCCGGCCGGAGGGAATTTATGTAGACGGCACACTGGGCCGTGCGGGGCACTCAAGAGAGATCGCCCAAAGGCTCACCACCGGCCGGCTGGTGTGCATTGACCGGGACCAGGCCGCCATCGACGCGGCCCAGGAGCGATTGGCCCCCTGGATGGACCGGGTGACGCTGGTCCACAGCAATTTCGACCGGGTCAGCGAGATTTTGGCGGAGTTGGACATTCCCGGCGTGGACGGTATGTTATTTGATCTGGGAGTATCCTCTCCTCAGCTGGATGACGCATCCCGTGGATTTTCCTATATGCATGACGCACCGCTGGACATGCGGATGGATGCCACCGCCCCTCTCACTGCTTACGATGTGGTAAACACCTGGAGCTACGAGGAGCTGCGCCGCATTTTGTTTGAGTACGGCGAGGAGCGCTACGCCCCTGCCATTGCAAAAAAAATCGTACAGGCCCGGGAGACCGCGCCGGTACAAACTACATTGGAACTAGCGGAGCT
>OMGW01000055.1_pt1 | contig 42120 bp, 38 predicted proteins | sample 1646131 | NCBI WGS metagenome assembly OMGW01 (sample SAMN05578588, study PRJEB25193) | human gut metagenome | biome: Human Microbiome; feature: human-associated habitat; material: feces | host: Homo sapiens | place: USA:Birmingham
ACAGGGACTTCAGTCAAGACTTCTTTGATTGCTCTCTGCACAAGAAGAACGGGAGCAAGTGCAAGGGACACTTCATCCGGGTAAAGGTTCTGGAAGGACGTGTGCTGAGTCATGTTCAGCGGGTGACGGACTACATTCTCCGTCATGAAGACTACTTCCGCAAGGTCATGGAGGAGCAGCTTCGGGTGGAAAGCACCGAAAAGCTGACTGTCCTGAAGAAGCAGCTTGCCCGGAATGAGAAGCGGATCGCAGACCTCAAACGGCTGTTCATGAAGATTTACGAGGACAATGTTAACGGAAAGCTTAGCGATGACCGCTTCGACATGATGAGTCAGAGCTACGATGCCGAACAGAAGCAGCTGGAAGAGGAAGTTCTCTCCATCCAGCAGGAAATTGAAGTACAGGAACAGCAGATCGAGAATATTGAAAAGTTCGTCCAGAAAGCGCACAAGTACGTTCATATTGAAGAACTCACCCCTTATGCTCTCCGTGAACTGGTGTCGGCCATCTATGTGGATGCCCCGGATAAGTCCAGCGGAAAGCGGGTGCAGCACATCCATATCAAGTACGATGGGCTGGGGTACATCCCTCTGGATGAACTGGAAGCAAAAGAAAAGGCGTGACCGAAGTCACGCCAAATCTTCCCCATTTCGGGAGCTTTTGCAAATACTGTTTTATGGGAACTCTGCTACTGGACAATACCGGTTTTTCCTTTTACACCTTTGTGCGCTGCGAACCGGGCGAATATATCATCCGCTTGGAGATGAACCCCAGCAGCGATTACCGCGCCTTTGTAAAGGAACTGGGTGCAGAATATATCGGCGGCTGTGTCAACTGGGTGTACTTCCGTCGGAAAGCGGAGCTTGGCAGCTTTGAGCTGCTCTCGGATATTGACTCCCGTCTGACGCATCTGAGCCGCATCGACCGGATGCTTTCCCTGATCTGTCTGGCAAACCTGATCCTTGGCATAACGAACTCTTTGAATCAGGCTCGCTACGGCTGGCTGAACCTGTTGTGCGCAGCAATGCTCTCCTATGCACTGGGGCGTATCCACGGCATGAAAGCAGCGCTGGAAAAGCAACGCAGTTTGCACGAATGATTTGTCAATCCCTTCTTCGCCACAACTGCAGAGAAAAAAGAGGCGTATCTTTGGATAAAAAGACCATAGCAAACCGTTCTCCATCGTGATACAATAGCAAGCGTTGTGTGCCGCCGCCCGGCGGCCGTTTGGACTGCTTGAACACAAAGGAGAAGGAACCATGGAACAGCTTTTTTTGATGCCCGGTGAAGAACGATACGAGCGCTTCAAGGATGGCAATGGTGTTCCTAAGGTGCACTACTCCTACTGCTCTATGCGCGGTGCCTTCTTTGACTGCGAGAGCCGCAGCTTAGAGGAAGCCCAGCGTCTGTGCGAAAACTGGCTTGTAGGACAGGATCGCTGCTACCGCAACTAACATAGAACCTTAAAACCCCTGCCGTATTTGCAGACCTTTCCGCAAAACGGCAGGGGTTATTTTTATATAGGTTTTACTGCCACACCTGCGCACAGACAAGTTCCAGTACACTGCCGGCAATACAGCGAGATTTATCTGAGATCAGGAAACAGTTGGAAAGCTCCTCCCGCCGGGGGTCGATATCCGCAATCTTAAAGCCCGGCGTAACCGGATAGCCGCTGCGCAGCAATCCGCGCAGAATGCCGGGAATCTGTGCTGTGACCGGGATTTCTGCCCCCTCCGGGGTGCGGATGGTGGCAATAGTCTCACCCTTCTCTACTAAATCGCCGATTTTACGCACATTCATAAAAACACCGGCGGCCTGTGCATGGATCACCCGCTCTGCACCGTACCCGCCAATGACGCCGGGAATGCCGGTATTGGGGATAGCGCTCCCCTCCCGGATGATCCGGCCAAGCCGGTGGCCGCGCTTGGTTTCTACCACGGCATCTACGTCCTGCCCGGCTACAAAGCCGGGGCCAAGGGCAATAGTCAACGGTGCCATATCCCGGCTGGTGCCAAGGTTGCGCTTGGCCAGAATGGCATCCACTACGACCTCCGGCTTTGCCCGGGCAATACAGGCCCCCTCTGGGTCAACGAGCACCGGAACAGCGCCCTGCGCCCAGACGGACTGTGCCTGTTCCAATGCTTCAATGCGGACAGCGCGCAGACCCTCAACAGTGGCTTCGCCTTCATACACTGCTTCACACAGAGCTACCTGACGGCGGATGGCTGCGGGCTGTGTCGTTTCCAATACCAGCACTCGCAGCCCGGCGCTACACAACCGGTGGATGGTACCGGTGGCAAGGTCGCCGCCGCCGCGCACGATAATTAGGGCGTCCTTTTTCATTTTATTTCCTCCCCGGAGAAAAGTGTCTGCAATAGCACCTCCATGGAGCCGCCACAGGCAGCAATGGCTGTGTCCTCGTTTTTGCCGTCAGCCGAAAGCTGTAAGCATTGCAAGGCGGGCACAGCCTGTGCTAACAGCTTCTGAGCCGCCTGTACCGTGTAATGCTCCATAATGCCGCCGCCCACACTGCCCACTATACTGCCATCGGGCAGAACGAGCATTTTTGCGCCCACATCCCGCGGGGTGGAGCCGTGCCGCGCAATAATAGTAGCCAGTACCGCCGGGGTATGGGCTTTTTCTGCCTGCACCATCGCATCCAGCAATGCGACGGGATAGCCCTCGGTCTGGGGGCGGGCATTTTTGACCTGCACGATCTGCGCCAGAATGGAAAGCGCGATCTCCGCAGCCGTCTGTGCGCCAATGGCAAGGCCGATGGGTGCGCAGAGTGCATCGATCCGCTGGCTGTCCAGACCGTTCTCCAACAGCTGACGGCGCACCAATGCGGCACGGCCTCGGCTGCCCATCATGCCCACATAGGCCGCAGGCTTTTGCAGAATCCGGGTAAGGCAGTCCAGATCAAAGACGTGGGAGCGGGTCAGCACCGCAAAATAGGTCTCCGCCCCGCCGGGCACACCCTGAAGCGCCTGCGCAAAGGGAGCGCAGAGCACGGTATCCGCTCCGGCGGCGCGCAGCTGCTGAGCAAATTCCTCCCGATCATCTATGGCAAGCACTGGTATGCCGAGAAGCTTTGCCTGCTTTACAAGGGCAGCAGCAACATGACCGCCGCCGCAGACCACCAGCTGCGGCACCGCACCAAAGCGCTCAGCAAATACCCGCTGACCTTCCAGTGTAAGAAAGCCCGTAGCGGTACAGGCCTGCAGGACGGCAAGCTGACGCTGCAAAAGTTCGGCACTCTGGGTCTGCCACAGGGCGTCTCCGTCCCGCAGCAGCAGCTGACTGCCTGCCTCTGCGCCTTCCAGCACGGTAGCCAGCGTATAGCTGCCGGTCTGGTTTGTACTTTGCAGAACGTCTGCAAGCGTTTGTCTGTTCATTGGTGTTTCTCTCCCTTAATTATTGCTCCACAGGTGTTACCTTATCAAACTGTGTCTGATCCAGTTCTGCCTGCCAGCTTTGCCAGTCCTCCGGCAGCATACGCCATGCAAGCCCGCACCCTGCCGAGATCTCACGCGGCAGCGGGATCAGCCGCCCGGGCACCTGCCGGGCATTGCATTGCTTTTCCCACTCCATAGCCTCTAAGGTGGTGCGGAAGGAAAGCACGATATAGCTTCGTTTTACTCGCATAAAATCTCCCGCGCAAGTGCACAGACTGCCTGCGCTGCCTGCTGTACCTCCTGCTCCGTATTGAAATGGGAAAAGCTGAACCGTACCACGCCCTGCTCCACAGTGCCAAGGGCCTTGTGCATCAGCGGAGCACAGTGCGCTCCGGCACGCACGCAGATGCCGTAGTCCTCCCACAAGATATCTGCCACCCGGGCAGAATCCTCCTGTGCGATGTTCAGCGCCACAATGGGCGCACGAGGCTGCATAGCCATATCACCATACACTGTTACGCCCGGCGCAGTACGCACCTGCTCATAAAACAGGCGGGCAAGGGCGGCTTCCCGGGCAGCAAGGTTTTCTACGCCCTGCTCCAACAGCCAGCGCACCCCGGCGCAAAGCCCCGCAAGGCCGTGCACGTTCAGCGTGCCAGCCTCCAGTGCGGTGGGCATCTGCAAGGGGTGCATTTCGTCAAAGCTGTGCACGCCGCTGCCGCCCACAAGGAGCGGCGCAACGCGCAGGCTGGGGCGCACATAAGCTCCGCCGGTGCCCTGCGGCCCCAGAAGTGCCTTGTGGCCGGTAAAGCAGAGGGCATCAATGCCCAGCTGCTGCACATCAATGGGCTGTGCACCGGCAGTCTGAGCAGCATCTACGATGAACAGCAGACCGTGCCGGTGGGCAAAGTCCGCTGCGCGGGCAAGGTCGGTGCCATTGCCGGTCACGTTGGAAGCCCCTGTCACCACCAGTGCACGGGTCGTGGGGTGCAGCAGCGTTTCCCACTGGTCGTAACAAAGCTGTGCAGCTGCATCCACCCCGGTAAAAGAGACCTCTACCCCCTGTGCCCGCAGCCGGTACAGCGGACGCAGAACAGAATTATGCTCGCATACCGTTGTGATGACATGGTCGCCCGGATGCAGCACGCCGTTCAGTACTGTGTTCAGCGCCATGGTCGCATTGGCGGCAAAAAAGATGCAGGAAGGGTCCGGCACATGGAAAAGTTCTGCCAGCGCCAGACGGGTGTCCAGCACGATCCGTGCGGCGTGAAGGGTGGGCTCGTGTGCGCCGCGCCCGGGGTTGCCTGCCGTGTGCAGTGCCTCCAGAATAGCCTGTTCCACCTGCGGCGGTTTATGCAGAGTGGTGGCCGCGTTATCCAGATAGATCACGGTTTTACCACGTTTCCGGCCTGCGTCAGCTTTTCGGCAATGGTGTACATATTGGTCACGCTGCCCACAGCCAGCTTCTCGGTAAGGCCGTAAAAGTTCAGACAGGTACCGCAGGTCAGGATCTCTACGCCCTGTGCTTCCAGCGCCTTGAGATCTTCCAGCATGGCAGAGCCTTCACAGGTTAGCGCTGCGCCGCCGTTATAGAACAGAATGGTCTTAGGCAGCTTATCCTGCTGGGTCAGCGCAAATACAAAGGCCTTGAGCAGGGTCTTGCCCAGTTCCTCGCTGCCATCGCCCATAACGGCAGCGGAAATAGCCACCACCGTATCAGTGCGGGCATCAGAGGTGCAGACAGGAGCATCTTCTGCTGGGGCGCTTACTACTTCGCCCAGCGTGAACAGCACACGGTATTTGCGCTCTTCCAGCTTTTCAGCGCTGTACTGATAACCCTTTTGCTGTGCCATCTTGGTCAGGTTTTGCACAGCGATCTCGTTGTCCACCAGTACCTCCACCTGTCCCGCGCCCTGCAGCTCGGAAATGGCCTTTTTCGCTTTGACGACAGGCAGCGGGCAGGCATCGCCCAGTGCATCCACTTTGATAAATTCAGCCATGCTGATTACTCCTCTCATTTGTCTGTTACGGTGATCTCAATTTCCTGCTTGGGCAGGATCTCTCCCACGATGCTCGCGGGCAGACCTGCGGCGCGCAGTTCCTGTTCCAGTGTTGCTGCATCTGCCGGGTCTACTGCAAATAGCAGCCCGCCGGAGGTCTGCGGGTCGAACAGGACTTCCTCCATGGCGAAGCTTACGTTTTTAAACCGGACGAACGGCCCGGTGTGGTTGCGGTTGCGCTGCCCGGCGGCGGTGTACAAAAACGCATCGGCTGCTTTTTGGGCGCCCGGAAGCACCGGCACTGCATCCGCATGGATGATGCAGGAAAGCTTGCCGCCCATCATCTCATGCAGATGGCCGAGAAAGCTGAAGCCGGTCACGTCCGTAGCGGCATGGACGCGGTATTTGCGGCTGATCTCTGCCGCTGTTTTGTTCAGAGTGGTCATGGAGCGGATGGCGGCTTCCATCTCCTCCGGGGCGGCTTCGCCCACACGGTCTGCCGTGCACAGCAGCCCCACACCCAAAGCCTTGGTCAATACCAGCTTGTCGCCCGGCATACCGGTGTCGTTCGTATACATCCGTTGCGGGTCTACAAGGCCGGTTACAGAAAGACCGTATTTCACCCCGCTGTCTGCAATGGAATGCCCGCCTGCAAGGCTGCCGCCGGCTTCTGCCACCTTTTCAGCACCGCCGCGCAAAATCTCGCCCAGCACATTCAAGTCCATATCCTCCGGAAAACAGACCAGATTTAAGGCAGTTTTTACCTCGCCGCCCATGGCGTAGACATCGCTCAGGGCGTTTGTGGCTGCGATCTGCCCAAAGGTATAGGGGTCGTCCACCATCGGCGGAAAAAAGTCCACAGTCTGCACCAGTGCAATGTTGTCCGTAATGCGGTAGACTGCGGCATCATCCCGGCTGTCATAGCCGACCAGAAGATCCGGGTCTTTTTCGCCCCGGGGCAGCTTTTCCAGAATACGGCTCAGCACCCCGGCACCCAGCTTTGCGGTGCAGCCGCCGCCGGTACAGAACACGATCTTATCTTCCTTGCTCATGCACGTTCTTCCTCTTCAAAATGCGTCAGCACGCACTTTATACCATGCTGACGCAAAAGCTGTTGTATCTGTATGCCCTGCTGCTGCAATTCCGGCGTGTCGGCCTGATTGAGTACAGCGTAAAACTGTCGGTCGCCCACCGCCTTGCGACCACCCTGCGTGCTTGCAAGCAGCTGTGCCAGCACAGGGGGCGTAAGAGGTGCATCCGGCGCAGCCGCTAAAAACTGCGGACGGATGGTATCGTAGCGGAAGCAGACCTCCCGCAAGGGCCTATCCAGCGCCGAAAGCCCTGCCAGCGCCAAAACGATATCGCTTTGGGGCAGCAGCACCGGCTCGTGCGCCGCCGGGACCTTGCAGGGGTAGTGCTTTGCCCCGTCCGCCTCAATGAATACCGCATCTGTCTGTGCCATCCGGCGCAAAAGCTGCGGCTGCGGCAAAGTCAGCTTTCCGTTTTCAGCCGGGATTCCGATCACTGCATAGTGACCCGCTTGCCATAAGGCGGTAAGCGCTGTGTCATCCGGTGCATAGCAGGCTGCCGGTTGCCGGATGTGGGTAGTCGTGGTCACAAGCACCTGCCATCCCTTGCGGGCACAGTGGTCTGCCATGGCATACAGCAGGGTCGTTTTTCCCCCGCCGCCTACCAGAGAAACGATATGCCCTTTCTCTGCCAGAAACGGAAGCTCTTTTTCGTTCAGCATCTGCTATTACTGCTTGGCTGCAACTGCCATTGCGATCTGCTCCGGGGTAATGGGCAGCTCGTAGAAGCGGGTGCCGATGGCGTTGTAGATGGCGTCCGAGATGGCGGGCAGCGGCGTATTGATGACCACCTCACCGATGGACTTTGCGCCAAAGGGGCCGTTGGGCTCGTAGCTGTTCTCAAATTCCACATGGATGTGGCCGATATCGTTGCGGGCAGGGATCTTATACTGGAACAGAGAGTTCTCTTCCGGGTATCCGTTTCTGTCGTAGGTGATGTTCTCGGTCAGGGTCATACCGATGCCCTGCAAAATACCGCCCTCTGCCTGCACACGGGTCAGGTTGGGGTTGATGGGGGTGCCGCAGTCCACGCAGGCGTCAAATTCCAGCACCTTCACCTCGCCGGTCTCGGTATCCACCTCTATCTCGGCAGCACCCACCATATACGGCGGCGGCGACAAGGGCGAGGTGTGGGTCTCGGTAAATTCCAGCGGGATCTTATGGCCGAACTGGGAAGCAAAGGCGATCTCGGACAGAGTCTTTTGGCGGGTGGGGTCGGCGCTTTCAAACACGACCTTGCCGTCAAACTCCACGGCATCCGCCGGGCATTCCAGCAGCTCTGCGCCCAGCTTGCAGATCTGTTCCCGCAGCTTCAGTGCACACTTTTCGGTGGCCTTGCCGGTGACATAGGTGGTGCTGGAAGCATAGGAGCCGGAATCGTAGGGCGAAGAATCCGTATCCGCGCCAAAGACGGTAATGTTATCCAGCGGGCAATCCAGCACCTCGGCGGCGATCTGTGCCAGCGTGGTGTCGCAGCCGGTGCCCATATCGGCAGCGCCGATCATCAGGGTATAGAACCCGTCATCGTTCAGTTTGAGGGTAGCGCTGCCCACGTCCATGCCGGAAATACCGGAGCCCTGCATGGCCATACCCATGCCCACGGCACGGATCTTACCGTTGCCCATATCCCGGGCAGGATATTTGTGCTCCCAGTCGATCATCTCGCGCACCTTGAGCACGCACCGGTCCAATGCGCAGCTGGTATTTACCGCGCCGTAATAGGCGGGCATCACATCGCCCTCCTGCACGGTGTTCTTCAGGCGCAGTGCAATGGGGTCCATGTTCAGCTTGTGTGCCAGCTCGTTGACCGCAGATTCCACCGCAAACAGACCCTGCGTAGCACCATAGCCGCGGTATGCACCAGCAGACATATGGTTGGTATATACCACATCGCTGACAAAGCGGAAGGCCTCGGCCTTGCCGTACAGCGGGATGGATTTGTGACCAGACAGACCCACAGTAGTGGGGCCATGCTCGCCGTAAGCGCCGGTGTTGGACAGAGTGTACAGGTCGATGCCCTTCACGATGCCGTCTCTGGTAGCTCCCAGACGGACGTGCATCTCCATCTCGTGGCGCGGCGAAGAGGCCGTCTGGCTTTCCACCCGGCTGAAGATGAGCTTGGAAGGCTTTTTGGTCATCCACGTCACAAAGGCCGGGTACACCTCGCTGACAGCGGTCTGCTTTGCGCCAAAACCGCCGCCGATGCGGGGCTTGGAGACACGCACCATGGATTTGGGGATATGCAGTGCATTGGCGATGTTGCGGCGGGCATGGAAAACGATCTGGGTAGAGCTGAGCACATTCAGCCGCCCGTAAGTATCAATGGAGCAATAGGTGCGGAAGGTCTCCATCATGGCCTGCTGGCAGGCCTTGGTGTGGTACACATGGTCGATGACCACATCACATCCGGCCAACACAGCGTCAATATCGCCGCTGCCGCACGCATCGTGGGCGCAGAGGTTGCGCTTGTTGTCGGCACCCACGGGGGCAAGGCTTTCCCAGTTGTCCTCCGGGTGCACAAGGATGGGGTTGTCCTTTGCGGTGTGGAAATCCAGAACAGCTTCCAGCACCTCGTAGTCTACTTTGATAAGCTTGAGCGCCTTATCTACGCACTTTTCATCTTTACCGGCTACGATAGCCACCACATCTCCCACAAAGCGGACGTGGCGGTCAATAAGCAGACGGTCGTAGGGGCTGGCCTCCGGGTAGGTCTGGCCGGCCTGTGTGTAGCGGCGGGCATCCTGCGGCACATCCTCCCAAGTGAAGATGGCTTCGATGCCGGGCACCTTTTTGGCAACAGCGGTGTTGATGCTGCGGACGATGGCGTTTGCATGGGGCGAGCGCAGCAGCTTGACGATCAGACAGTCCTGCGGGATGATATCATCCATATAAACAGGCTGGCCGGTGACCAGCTGCATCGCGTCTTTTTTGCGGAACGGTTTGTTGACGGTTTTCACTGTGCGCCCTCCTTCTGCTTTTTCCATGCCAGAAAGTTCATGATGCCGCGCAGCTGGCCTTCGTAGCCGGAGCAGCGGCACAGGTTTCCGGCAAGGTATTCCTTCACCTGCTCTTCAGTGGGGTACGGCTGCTCCCGGAACAGAGCCAGCGCGTTCATGATAAAGCCCGGGTTGCAGAAGCCGCACTGCTCTGCGCCCTGATCTGCGATAAAGGCACCAAACTCAGCAGCCTCTTCCTGCAAGCCCTCCAGCGTGGTGATTTTATGCCCATCGGCACGGGCTGCCAGCACGGAGCAGGACAGCACAGGCTTATCGTCCATAAACACGGTGCACAGACCGCAGTTGGAGGTCTCGCAGCCGCGCTTGACGCTCTTGCAGCCGTGTGCGCGGACAAAATCGATCAAAAGCATATCCGGGGCGATCTCCTCGGATACCCGGACACCGTTCAATGTAAGTGTGATCTGCATTTACTTTTCCTCCTGCATTTTACGCTGTTCCAGTTCCAGCACCGCGCGCTTTGTCAGCACGCCTGCCAGATGCCTGCGGTACTCGGCGCTGCCGCGCATATTGGAGCCGGTAACGATCTGCGCCTTTATGCTTTCCGCAAACTGTGCGGCAAGCTGTTCTGCCGCAAGGGCAGGCTCTGCCGGGAGCTCGAACCGCACAGCGCGCAGCGGACGCGCACCAATGGCGATGCGGTAATCTCCGGTCTCCAACCGGGCAGCGGCGCAGGTCAGCACCGGAATATCGGTCTGACTGTTGCGCACCGACTGGTAATAGAGCTGCATCGGTGTCTTTTTTACGATCAGCCGCACCAGAACATCCCGGTCATAGGGGCGCTGGGCATATTCATGCAGCGGCAGGATACCGCCTTTGTACAGCTCTACATCACAGTCCATGGCTAGGAACATGGTCAGCACATCCGAAAAACCGAACCGGCTGTAAATGCTGCCGCCCACGGTCGCCAGATTGCGCAGCTGTACGCCCACGATATGGCGCACAGTCTCCCGCATAGCACCATGAGTATAGGCGGCAAGCCCCGGATGCTTTTCCAGCTGGCGCAGGGTGACCATAGCGCCGATGGAAAAGCTGTCCTCGGTCTCCTCAATGGTATCCAGTCCCAGACCGGAAAGGTCGATGGCGGTGCCGACATTGATGGTTTCCATCTTCAGCCAGATCATGCCGCCCAAAATGCGGTTTGGTTTTTTCTGGTTCAGCTGCCACGCTTCCTCCAGACTTTCTGCCCGCTTATATTCTCGGATCGTCATCATGTGCAGTACCTCTCTTTTCTATCGCTGCGATATCTCTTCTTTTATTTTAGCACAGCTTTCGGTATAATACTATTATAAAATGCTGCTGAAGGAGTGTTTTTGTATGAAGAAGTCGCTTACGGTCGGCTGTGTGATCATGGCTTCCGGGCTGAGCCGCCGGTTTGGCGCAAATAAACTGCTGGCAGATTTTTGCGGCCAGCCTATGCTCTGCCGGGCTTTTGCCGCCACTGCCACACCCGGTATCGCTGCCCGCATCGTGGTGACCCGCTCGGAAGATGTACAGGCACTGTGCAGGACGCAGGGCGTCCCGGTGCTGCTGCACAGCTTGCCCGGCCGCAATGATACCGTTCGGCTGGGGCTTTCGGCGCTGCTGGAGCAGCTGCCGGAGCTTAGCGGCTGTATGTTTCTGCCCGGGGATCAGCCCCTGCTGCGCCGGGAGACGGTAGAAGCCATGACAAAGCGCTTTTGCCACGAACAGACATCCCCGGCAGAATGGCAAAAAGAAACAGAACGGGAGATCTTCCGTCTGGGTGCCGTGGCCGATAACGACCCGACACCTCTTGTTGGAAGTCCCGTTCTGTTTGAAAGCAGTTTTTTTTCGGAACTGCTCACCCTGCCGGAAAACAAAGGCGGCAACGTACTGCTCAAAAAGTACCCTGCGCAGGTACGCACGGTCTGTATTGCAGCCCCTATGGAGCTGCTGGATGCAGACACCCCGGAGGTGTTGCAGCAGCTGGAAGTCCTTGCCCGGCAAAAAGGCTAAAGCTTACTCTGCCATATCGTTCTTGGGCAGCAGCACGTTCAGCAGAATCGCCACAAAGGCGGCCGGAACGATACCGGACTCGCCACAGATCAGCTGGAGAGCCTGCGGTGCCTGTGCCAGAATGCCGCTGTTGGCACCCATGCCGTAGCCCACGCCCAGTGCCACGGACACGATGGTCAGGTGGCGCGGGGTCATCTTTTCCTTGGTAATCAGCTGGATGCCGCTGACCACGATGGAAGAGAACATCATAACGGCAGCACCGCCCAGAACGGCCTGCGGCATGATGGAGATCAGCGCGCCCAGCTTGGGAATCAGGCCGCAGAGGATCAGGAACACAGCGCCGGAAGCCAGTGCCATGCGGTTGACCACCTTGGTCATGGCCACCAGACCCACGTTCTGGCTGAAAGAGGTGTTGGGCAGCACGCCGAACAGTGCGGCAAAGGTAGAGCCGAGACCATCACAGATGACGCCGCCGGACAGCTCCTTATCAGAGGGCTCACGGTTCATGCCGCCCTCCATCACGCCAGAGATATCGCCCACCGTCTCCACTGCGGTGACGATGAACATGATCAGCACCGGCAGGATCGCACGGGCGTCAAATACCACCTTGACCGGCATCAGCTTGGGCACTGCGAACCAGGAAGCCTGCGCCACCTTACTCCAGTTGAGCACCCATGCCTTGGTGAACTCTACGCCATCAGCAGTCACGCCAGTGGTGGGCAGTACCAGCCCCATGATGAAAGCAACCACATAACCGGCCAGAATGCCGATAAGGATGGCGGAGGAGCTGAGGAAACCGGTGGTCCAGTGCTTGAAGAACAAGATGACCACCAGCACGAACAGTGCCAGCAGCAGGTTCTCCACAGAGCCGAAGTCCTTGGCCTTGTTGCCACCGCCGAAGGAGTTGATACCTACCGAAATCAGCGAAAGACCGATGGAAAGCACCACCGTGCCGGTGACCACCGGCGGGAAGAACTTGCGCAGCGGCTTCAGGAAAAAGCCCAGCACGCTTTCAAAAATACCGCCGATGATGGATGCGCCCATAATCGCGCCATAGGCCAGCACACCGCCGCCCATCGTGCCCACAACGCTGTTGAACACGCCAATAAAGCCGGAACTGGTACCCATGATAATAGGTACTGCGCCGCCCACGGGTCCGATGGTGAACAGCTGCACCAGCGTGACGATACCTGCCACGAACATGGCGCTCTGCAGCAGGGTGACCTGCAGGTCTGCAAACTCGCCGCCTGCAATGCCGCAGGCGCTGGTGATGATCAGCAGCGGGGTCAGGTTGCCCACGAACATGGCGCAGACGTGCTGCAAGCCCAGCGGAATGGCCTGCCGCAGGGACATTTTGGCTTCAAACTGATAAGCCGCTTCTTCAAGCTTGACTTCCTTCAAAAATTCCACTCTCCTCAAGGTTTTAAAGGTTTATGCGGTTCGGATGCTTTGCAAAAAAGCGAAAACATTATAGCAAAATGCAGATAAGATGTAAAATAAGTATGACTTTTTTACATGAAGAAATGCTGCATCCTATAAGCGAACTTTTCTCCGGCAGATAAGCAAAAAAGCAGGGTTTCCGTATGATTTGTCCCACCCTGTCGGGCTGGCAGCATACAGAATCCCCTGCTTTTTTCGTGCTTTTCTCTGTTTTTTGTGCGATACGGAAAAATTTGATTCTCTGAGGTCAGCGCAATCCATAATCCCGCAGACAACGCGTAAGACCGGTCTGTGTGGTGTCAAATACGATGCCCTGCGCCCGCAGCTTGCTGCAATCCATTGCAAGATTCCGTGCCCAGTCGGCTTCCTGAAGATCGACCGTGATCCCCAGTGTCTTAGCAAACTGCCGGGCGGTCAACACCATATTTTCAGCGTTCTCACTGCCGAAGTTATAGACCCCGCCGGGCAGGGTCAGGGCAGGCTCCAGCAGCGCCACCGCCTGACGGACATAGGTGATGCCCCGGAAATCCTGGACAGAAAAGCGGAGAGATTCTCCCCGCTGTGCCGCACGCAAAAGGTTCAGCAGCAGGTTGCCCCGGATGGGCAGCCGGTAGCCCGGCAGGTCGTACATCCATGTGGCGCGCAGCAACACGGCGCTCGGGCAGAGCGCCTGCACCTGCTGCTCCATTTCCAGCTTGCCCTGCCCATACACATTGGCAGGCTGCAGCGGAATGGTTTCCGGCAGTGGACCGGACTGCTCTACACCGGCATAGACCTGATCCGAGCTGAAAGCCACCAGCTTTGCGTCTGTTTCCGCTGCGGCACGGGCAAGCCAGACCGGCAGCTCCACATTGGCGCGGTAAGCCTGCTCCGGGTGGTCGGCGCAGTAACCGGTATCCGAAATAGCTGCGGTATGCAGAATGACATCCGGGCGCCGCTGAAAAATAGCCTGCCGCACGGCATCCTCCCCTGCTGCTGCCAAAAAGCCTTTGGGAAAGGCGCACAGCTCGTAACGCCCCGCCCATTGCTGCATCACGCGGGATCCTACAAAGCCGCCGGCACCGGTTACAAGGATCTTTTTCATTTTGTTCTCCTGTTATAAGATTTCAGATGAAAAATTCCAGCACGAACACCACGGCACAGCAGCCCGCAGCCACCTGAAACAGACTTGCGCCAAACCATGCGGCGGCAATGCCGACTACCAGTGCAACAGCACCTGCTGCCGGGCTCTGCGTTGCCTGAATGATGGCCGGGAAGGTCATCACAGCCAGCGTTACATAGGGCACATAGTACAAAAACGACTGGATGAAGCGGTTTTTGATCGGTTTGCGGATCAGCGTCAGCGGCAGGATGCGGATGGCATAGGACACCAGCGCCATGACCGCAATATAGATATAATTGTTATGCGTCATCTTCGTTTTCCTCCTGCCTGACCGGGAACAGCACCGCTGCTGCACCGGAGATCGCCACTGTCAAAAGGATGGTGCGGGTGCCTTCGGAGAGTGCCGAGATGCCCGGCAGATAGCTGCACAGAAAACTCAGCGCAAAGCTGATGACGACCAGCACCGCAACGATCCGATCCTTGCGGGCCGGCGGGATGATGATGGCCAGAAACATTCCGTAAAGTGCCACGCTCAGGGCGCTGACTACCCGCAGCGGCAGCAGGTTGCCCGCTATAATGCCCAGCGCCGTACCACAAGCCCAAGCCGGCGCTGCCAGCAGGATAGCGCCATAGGTATAGTACGGGTTCAGGTTGCCCGGGCGGGCGATAGTAATGCCGAACAGTTCGTCCGTGACATCATAGCCGATGAGCAGCCGATGCCAGAAGGGCGTTTCCGGAGCAAAGCGCTGTGCCAGTGCACAGCTCATCAGCAGATACCGCGCATTGGCGATTAAAGTAATGACCGCCACCTCAAAATAGGTGGCGTTTGCCATGATCAACGCAAATGCGGCATATTCTCCTGCGGAGGCATTGTTCAGCAGGCTGACAAGAAACCCCTGAAACGGCGTAAAACCCGCCTTGCGCGCCGCGATGCCCAACGAAAACGATACCGCAAAATAGCCCAGTGCAATGGGCACACCGTCCCGCATTCCGTCACAGAACACCTTGCGGCTGAACTGATCTGCCCTTCCTGTTAGGACGAGCTGCGGCTCCAAAAGCCTCTGCTTCGATTCCATAGTTGATACTTCCCCTTTCCTATTTTGTAAACAGTGGATTCTATTATACTCCCCTGCAGGCAGAGAAGAAAGGGTTTTCGGGCTTTTTTGTGTAAAATACTACGGTCAAAATGCTTAGAGTTTGCGCTGATATAGGAACCACTTTGAATGTTACGGCTTGTTTGATCGTGCTGGAAGATAAAAACACCCCGGAGGTTCCGTTTTCACGGACCCCTCCGGGGTGATGGCGCTATTGGGAATTACTCGAGCTCGGTAAGTCTAGATTATAGCTAAACAAATTTGTTTAGTAAATTTATCCTTGGATGTTCACTTTTCCATGAGATTGTCGTGGTAGATGTGGCTTGCTGATTTTTTAGTATCAGGATAGTATCACGCAACCAGTGGAATCTCTGTGAGTATTATAGCAGATATTTTTCCTAATATCAAATATTATTTGCTATCATCCTCTGCCATTGAACTTCCGCCAATCCCAAAGAATTTATCGAAGAAGCTCTTCAACTTATCGATCACGCCCTGCTTCTTCTGCGCACGGCCACCGCCGCCAAAGCGGGAAACAGGCGGCATCAGCTTGTCAATATCGGTGCCCACGGTCTTGATCTCACCGTCACGGAACGCATTGGCCAGATACTTGCGCGTCTCCGGCTCCTTTAGCTTTTCCTCTTGGATGATCTTTGCAAGCTCTTTCTCCCGCTGTTCGGACACAAAGGTGTTCCACTCTGCCATCACGTCATCCACATCGTTGACACCTGCAATAAAGGTTTCAATCAGCTGCTTTTTGCTGCGCAGTTCCGGGCTGGCATCAATCGCCTTGCGAATCGTGATGAGCACTTCTTTATCATTGCAATGGGTGTCATGGTACTTTTTGACCAGCATCAGAATGTAGTCAATATTGATCTCGACCTGCCGAATCAGCTCCACCTCGAACACCACATCATCCGTGATGTCCTCTTTGGTTTCATCATGCTTCTTATTGCGCCATTCATCTCGCAAGTCCTGATAGCGGCCCAAGTAGTCCTGCAAATCCCGTTCCGAGATCAGTTCGTTGCCCTTGAAATCATCAAAGGAAGACAGCAAGTTCCGCATCCGCAGCAGTGCACCAAACAGCACGATAAAGTCCTTCTGGTTCTGCTCTCCGATGATCTGCGGCTCTGTCAGCGGGAATTTTTGCGTCAGGTCATCGATCATGTCGGTGTAACCCTGATGGTATTTTCCCTGCTCATCCGTATAGCCGTGGTAATAGTCTGCATATTTACGCAACAGAACGATGCCACCCGCATTTTTATCTCCGAACAGCGAAATAGCCGCATCCACCCGCTTTTGCAGATTGCGGAAGCAGACGATATTGCCAAAGGTCTTGATGCTGTTCAAGATACGGTTCGTCCGGCTGAACGCCTGAATCAGACCGTGCATCTTCAGGTTTTTGTCCACCCAAAGGGTGTTCAGGGTCGTGGCATCGAAGCCCGTCAGGAACATATTGACCACGATCAGCAGGTCAAGCTCTTTATTCTTCATGCGGAGCGATACATCTTTATAGTAATTCTGGAACCGTTCGCCATCGGTCGAGTAGTTCGTGTGGAACATCTCGTTGTAATCCTGAATGGCTGCGTCCAGGAAATCCCGGCTGCTCTGGTCGAGGTTGGAGGTATCTTCCGGGTTTTCCTCGTCCAGAATGCCATCCGTTTCCGCTTCGTTGGCTCCATAGCTGTAAATGGTAGCAATGCGCAGCCGCTTGGTTGGGTCTTCCGCCATCTGTTTTTTGAACTCCTGATAATACAGCTTTGCCATCGGCACAGATGCCACGCAGAAAATCGAATTAAAACCGCTGACGCGCTGTTTTTGCTTGATTTCATCCACCGCACCACGCTGGGCAGAGGCCACCTCTGCCACATTCGTCAGCAGATTAAACTCATACGATTTGTCTCCCCGATAGGTTTTCTGGTCGAAGTGGTCGAGGATGTACTTTGTCACCAGAGAAATACGCTTGGGTGCCATGAACGCCTTTTCCCGGTCGATATCCCAAACCTGTTTATCGTCCATGTCTGGCTCTGCATCCATCGTCTTGATGTAATCCACACGGAATGGCAGCACATTCTTGTCGTTGATGGCATCCACGATGGTGTAGGTGTGCAGTTGGTCGCCGAACGTCTGCGCCGTGGTGAAATAGCGTGGATCAGTGGAGCTTCCTGCGTTGACTGCAAAAATCGGCGTTCCAGTAAAGCCGAACAGGTGGTACTTTTTGAAATTGTGGACAATGGCCTTATGCATATCACCGAACTGGCTGCGGTGGCACTCGTCAAAGATGATCACAACGTGCTTCTGATAGACTTCATGCCCCGGATTTTTCTTGATGAAGGTCGCCAGCTTCTGAATGGTGGTAATGATGATATGTGCTTCCGGGTTTTCCAACTGGCGTTTCAGAATCGTGGTACTGGTGTTGGAGTTTGCCGCTCCCTTCTCGAAGCGGTCATACTCTTTCATAGTCTGGTAGTCCAAATCCTTGCGGTCTACCACAAACAACACCTTGTCGATGTAGGGCAGCTGCGATGCCAGCCGTGCCGTTTTGAAGGAGGTCAGCGTCTTGCCGGAGCCAGTGGTGTGCCAGATGTAGCCGCCGCCCTCGATGCTGCCATACTTTTTGTAGTTGTTGGCGATTTCGATGCGGTTCAATATCCTCTCGGTTGCCGTGATCTGATATGGGCGCATCACCATCAGCATCTTTTCTGAGGTAAAGATGCAGTACCGGGTCAGCACGCTCAGGATCGTGTGCTTTGCAAAGAATGTCCGGGTAAAGTCGATCAGATCCGTCAGCACACGGTTATTCGCATCGGCCCAGTAGGAGGTAAATTCAAAGCTATTGCTGGTCTTTTCCTTTTTCGTCTTGCCGTGTTTGGCATCCTTGATGGCATTGTAGCGGGTGCTGTTGGAGTAGTACTTGGTATTTGTGCCGTTGGAGATCACAAAAATCTGCACATACTCATACAAGCCGCAGCCCGCCCAGAACGAATCCCGCTGATAGCGGTTGATCTGGTTGAACGCCTCCCGGATAGCCACCCCGCGCCGCTTCAGTTCCACATGAACCAGTGGAAAGCCGTTGACCAGAATCGTCACATCGTAGCGGTTATCATGCCGTGCGCCGTCTGCTTGTTTTACCTCATACTGGTTGATGACCTGCAGGCGGTTGTTGTGGATGTTCTTTTTGTCGATCAGTGTGATATTTTTGGAACTTCCATCATCCCGGTGCAATACCTGCACATTGTCTTCCTGAATCTTCCGGGTCTTTTCGGGAATATGCTCGTTGGGGTTGGCAATTACATCACTGAAAAACTGCCGCCACTCCGTATCGGAAAACTGGTAGTGGTTCAGCTCTTCCAGTTGACTGCGGAGGTTAGCAATCAGTTCATCCTCGGTATGCAGCGGCAGATAGGTATAGCCCTGCTCGCACAACAGCCGGATAAACTCTTTTTCCAGCTCTGCCTCGCTCTGGTAGCTGTCAGAGCGCACCTTGGAGGGTTCATAGGTGGCAACAACGGTATCTTCATTGGTAGCCGCAACGATATTGAAAAAGGACATTTTCACACCCGCCTTTTACTCATACAAACCTGCTTCTTCTCGTTCTACTCGAATATCTCGCAGTTTTCTTCCTTGATAAAGCCAATGCACCGGCCCTTGTAGCGGATAGGTCGTCTGCATGATTTTTTGAGCCAACGCAGAAAGCGAGTAGGCTTTACCCTGATACTCAATTTGCCTATCATCTTTTACTACGGCTACAACCTCAGGATGATTTTGCAGCACGACCTCTGCCCCCATCGGAATACCGCATTTAATAAATGAGAACGGGGCTTTGCGTTCTTTTGCTTCTTCCTGAATTTCAGCCGCAACTTCTTCGTCTGCAATCTCATGGCCTTCCGGGGTAAGGCGCTGCAGTTTGTCCATTGTGCCGCTTAATTTTGCAATGCTCTCCAAAAGCGCATAAGCATCCTCTTTTGTCATTGCATAAAACTCTTTTGTTCTTGTCTTGCCATCGAACGTATCAATAGCGCGCAAATCAGGATTCAAACGGTCGATCAGGCTATGCAGTTCTTTATCTTGTAGCGGAGTTGAAACATCGTAAGTAGCATATACCCGAAATGCAAACGGGATACACTCGCTCCGATTTAACTGTTTCAGTCGATTCTCGATATTGGTCGCATAGCCAATTTTTACATAATCCGGGAAAGAGGGATTTGTCAGGATATAAATTACACCAGCCTTTTTTGCTGCACTCACGTTGCAGCCACCTCCTTAAACGTCAACAATTTATCTCGATAATATTCATACTGTTTTTGTCTTGCTTTAATCTCTGCGGGCAGACCGCTTGTCAAATCATTGCAGATAGAATCAAACCGGTCAAGGATAGAAATAATCCGTTTCTGTTCCTCAATAGGCGGCACTGGCAGATTTATCTCTCCCAGTCTTTCTCCACTCACATGAGGAACGCCTGCGCCACGCTTCATACCGTTCAGTTCTATTTCTTTATTCTTAAGCACATAGTACAGATATTTCGGTATGGCAACTTCTTTCTTTACTTCATACCCAAAGCCATCCGTAATAAATATCGGTTCATCCCAGTAAGAAACAAATCCAGCAGATGCACCGCTTCGAGCCACTGCGACAATTTCGCCGATGTGGTTAGCGCGGTCAATATAATATGCCGGTTCTTGTCCTCCCAAAATCACGGGAATATTACCAGCTTTTTCGTTTTTCTTAGTGATATACTCACCACGAAAAACATTTGCAATCTCACTCAGCGGTAACATGGCATAGCCAAACACATACTGCAAGAGTTTAATCAGTGCTCTGCTCTGCTCTGCTCTGCTCTGCTCTGCTCTGCTCTGCTCTGCTCTGCTCAAAATTGTGTTACCAGTTTCTGCAAATGTCAAGAGCTTATCTCGGTAATATTCGTACTGCTTCTGCCGGGCTTCAATTTCTGCAGGCAAACCAATGTTGAGGTCGGAACAGATTCTCTCAAAGTTGTCCAGTACATTCACAATGCGGTTTTGGACATCGAGGGGCGGAACCGCAATTTCAAATTTCCGGATTTTTTCCATTGGAATATTCTGCATGGAAGACGATTGAAGCAATCGCCTTATCTGCTTATCCCAAAACTGCGTTGTCTGAAAGTAGTATTTCATATATTGCGGAAGCAATACTTCCTTATCGCACCGAATCAAAGCCACATTTGGTGCCAAATAATATTTATCTTCTTCATCAACTATAGCAACCTGTCCAACCGTTCCAACATAGGTGAAAAGCATGTCTCCAATATGTAGTTTACTTCTTTCCAGTTTGGAGAAATCGCTTTTATCTACATATTTCACATCATGCAAATCCAATCGTCCATTTTTTACATTTAACCCCCGTAGCGCAATTATATTTCCGTTTTCAGAATATGTCACATAGTTTGTAAATTCAAAACCCGCAAGTTTTGTTACTGTTGCAATTTCTCCCAGTTTATACTTATGAGCGTTAGTTTCAGCCTTAAGTAGTTTATCTCTATAATAGTTATATTGCGTCTTCCTCGCCGTAATCTCTGTCATAAGATTTTGGATCAACTCGTCTATTTTTTCTGTGTAATTGTCTAAAATACGAACAATTTCACGCTGAATTTCAAGGGGAGGCACAGGGACCTCAAATTCAGAATATATTCCAATCCAAAGCCGTTTATGCTCATTTGAGGAATAATGAAGGAATCCCATTACATGAAAGAGATATCGAATCGAAACGTCATTTGATGCCGTAATTATTTTCATTGCGGATGATTTCACTTTGAACGAAAAATCCACCCACTTAAATGCACCTGTAAAATCGTCAAAAATAATCACCGGGTTTAATTTTGATGCTCTAAAGATTCCTGTTGATTCGTTCGTGTATCCCAATATAAAAGTTTGGCCTGCAGTTAACACAGGAACATCGAATGCATCATTATAATCTGTGCTCTCTACAATATATTTCGATGGTTGTTCATAATTAGCAATTTTACCAATCTTTTTATACTCTACCCCATGCGGGCAAAGCTCCCGAATCAGTTCATCTAGTTTTGGCATTTTGGTTTCCTCACTGTCAAACAAGTACAGTTTCTAATCTTTTTCTCAGTTTCTCTTTTAATTCATTTATATCTTGGTAAATCAATATATTATCCCCACGTAGGTCAAAATGAACGCCTTCATTTTCAAAGAAATCTTTCTTACAGGTCAAAATCAGTTTAAGTGGATGATTGCAAAGCTGCAATCCTCTCGCAATTCCAGCCTCATAATATACACCACCACGATTTCCAGTCAAATCGGCAATTACTGCAATCGAATCTTTTATATCTGCCTCAATTTCTTCGATGATTAGACCTGTATAGTCTTTTCTATCAATTCGCATTGCTGCATAGCCCAAATCTTCGGAAATTGGCTTATATGCTTGGTCATAGAAATCGCTCATTTCGTCAGAGAACATCATCGCCACGAATATTTGATTAGTCTTTTTAGGTAGTTTTGCCGCTACTTTTTCATACTTTCGTTTATATAATTGGCGAAGTAAAGCAGTAAGGTTTTCACACCTATTAAAATGGTCTCCCTGCTGTTTAATTCCGTCTATCAATGTCCATGCCTCTGTATCCGGCTCATTGATTTCCTCTAAAAAAGCCTCTACCTCATAAACCCACTCGCTTACCGTTGGCTTCTTTGAATTATCAATCAGTTCTTTGAGTTTTTCTTTCTCATCCATATTACCATGCTCCCCTCATTCTGCACTTTCTTCCAAATACCTGTCAAAATCGCTCTGGTACAGCCGATCCTGCACCACACGGTACTTTTCAAACTCCGTTTCGGCGTGCATTTTTGCAAGCTGTGCCGAGATTTTGCCTGCATCCTTCAGCACTTCCAGATCATCTGCCTGCAAATAGATGTCCAGCCGCTTGGCCCAGTCCTCCATGGTCATGGGGACTTCAAAGTATTTCTTGGTCAGGACTGTGCCGCCGTTTTTCAGGCGTTCTTCGTCCATTGCCCAGCCCTTGATAGTATACTGCTCCACGATCTGGTTCGCCCAGACACGGAACCGCACCGCCCGCTGGTTGTTCACCTTGAAGCCGACCGCAATAATCATTTGCAGATTATAGTGGTTCACGCTGCGAGTAACCTGTCGGCCACCCTCATTTTGAACTATTCGGAATTTCCGAATAGTTGCCGCTTCGTCCTGCTCATGGTCAGCATAAATCTTTTTGATATGCTCATTGATGGTCGGAAGCCCCACATCGTAAAGGGTCGCCATCATCTTTTGCGTCAGCCAGATGTTTTCATCCTCGTAGCGCATCTCAATGCTGTCCTTGTCCTCGCCCGTAGAGGCAACAAAGGTCAGGTATTCCGCCGCAGAAGAACGTACCAATGCAGAATCTTTCTTTTCGTTTTCCATTTCAGCCCTCGATTTCTGCCACGATCTGGTCAATGGCGGCCCGCAGTTCGTTTTCTCGTGCTACGATTTGTGCAATTTCAGCGTTCAGCTTCACAATGTCGATCTTCTCACGGGTGTCCTTGGCTTCCACATAAGTGGAAACAGACAGATTGTAGTCATTTTCCTGCACCTCGGAATACTCCGCCAGATGGGAGAAGTGCGCTTCTTCTGCCCGCTGTGCAAAGGTGTCCACTATTTTGTTAATGTTCTCCGGGGTGAGTTTGTTGTTGTTCGTCACCTTGACGCACTCGGAAGAAGCATCAATGAACAACACCTTATTGTCCGTTTTACCCTTTTTCAGCACCATGATGCAGGTGGCAATACTGGTACCAAAGAACAGGTTGCTCGGCAACTGGATGATGCAGTCAATGAAGTTGTTGTCCACCAGATATTTGCGGATCTTCTGCTCTGCGCCGCCACGGTACATGATGCCGGGGAAACAGACGATTGCAGCCGTACCGTTGGAAGCCAGCCATGCCAGCGAGTGCATAATAAAGGCCAAGTCTGCCTTGCTCTTCGGAGCCAGCACACCAGCCGGAGCAAAGCGAGGGTCATTGATGAGCAGCGGATTCTCGTCACCAGCCCACTTGATGGAGTACGGCGGATTCGATACGATCAGCTCGAAAGGTTCATCATCCCAGTGCTGCGGATTTGTCAGCGTATCCTCACAGGCAATGTCGAATTTGTCAAACTCAATGTCGTGCAGGAACATATTGATACGGCACAGGTTATACGTTGTGATGTTGATTTCTTGCCCAAAGAAGCCATTGCGCACAGCGTCCCGTCCCAGCACCTTTTCTGCCTTCAGTAGCAACGAACCAGAGCCGCAGGCCGGGTCATATACCTTGTTGATTTCCTTCTTGCCTACCGTACCCAGCCGGGTCAGCAGCTCCGAAACATCGGCAGGCGTAAAGAACTCGCCGCCGGACTTGCCCGCATTGCTGGCGTACATGGTCATCAGGTATTCGTAGGCATCGCCAAAAGCATCAATGTCATGCTCTTTCACATCTCCAAGGTTCATATCTGCTACGCCGTTCAGCAGCTTCACGAGCTTTTCATTGCGTTTGGCAACGGTCGCGCCCAGCTTGTTGCTGTTCACATCGTAATCATCAAACAGCCCTGCAAACTGTCCCTCAGAGGAGCTGCCCTTTGCGGATTCCTCAATGTGCCGGAACGCCGTTTCCAACGTTTCATTGAGGTTTTCATCGCTGGCCGCTTTTGCCCGTACATTGCAGAACAACTCACTGGGCAGGATGAAGAACCCTTTTTCCTGTACCAGCCCTTCCCGTGCCTGCTCTGCCTCTGCATCGGGCATATCCTCATAGCGGAAGTCCGGGTTGCCTGCATCAATTTCGCCCTGATTGATGTAGCTGGCAATGTTCTCCGAAATATAACGGTAGAACATCGTACCGAGAACGTAGCTCTTGAAATCCCATCCGTCCACTGCGCCGCGCAGATCATCCGCTATCGCCCAGATTGCACGGTGCAGTTCTTCGCGTTCCTGCTCTTTTTTGGTGTCTACCATTTTTATTTCCTCCATCAAATGCGGATTTCCGCATTGTTTTCTTTCATTTTAACATAGTAAATGTACCACTATTGGTACACCATGGAGTTTTTCCCAAAAAGGATATACTTTCCCTTTATACTATCCTAGTAAAGCGTACCACAGCTTTTCCGTGATTGCAAGCCGATAAAAATTTCTATTGCTTTTTTCAGCGAGATAGTGTACACTTTTTTCAATCTCGTCCACTATCTGCATCTCAGACGGTGTTTCGTATTAGTAAGCATCTACGATTTTGGAGGGAAACAAATGAAAGTGAAAAAGACCAAGCTGCCTGAAAACCTGTATCACTACACCAGCCTTATCAAATATCGGATGATTTCGGCCACTGGGAAATTAGTGCTGACGCCTTCCAACCTAAAGTACGATGGTGCAACTTTCCATCAGGAGCCGCTGTACTTCAATGGGCATGAAATTGGCATCAAAGCCGTTGACAAATATGAAAACTATCATCCTGTCGTCTGGCTGACTGCCAATGACCATGCCGGTGCAAAAAACACCGGTCTGTCCAACGACAAAATCATGTGCCGCATTACCATCAAGACCAATGGTAAAATCTGGCGATATCTGCCTTGGCGCACTTTCTGCGACAAGTACAACGCTGACCGCAGCGTTGCCTCAACCCTCAAACAAACCGCTAATGACTACCTGAACTGGTATGTCTGTGAATCTGAGATTCCAGTTGCGGACTTTGCAAAGGTCGAGTTTCTGGCTGAAGATGGCACCTACAAAGACGAGAAAGACATTCCCGGATTTGCTCTGACGGATATTGCCCCGGAGCTTTTTGAGTAAAATATCACTTATATGTACAGACCCCCGCCAACATCCGCTGGCGGGGGTCTGCTATGCTATCCTATCTTACAGTTCTACGCTGTTCTGTCTGTTTTTCTTCTGGCTTTTATCTGCGCTCTGCTCCTGCTCCCTCATAAATCCAATGACCTGCTGCATCTTTTCGGCACCGAAATAGTTCCACACTCGCCTGAAATCACGTTTCATCGCATAGAGCTGAGAGTTTTCAGCCTCCACCTCTTTCAGCCGCTGGCTTAGATGATGGGTAGCTTTCTTCTCGTCCTGATAGAAATACTGGTACTTATCCCTCTCGTTCTTAACCTCCCAGTACTTCCGATGGAGGGCAAAGAGTACCTTCACCAACTTCTGGATCAGCGGCATGGCCTTCTTCTCCCGATAGCTCTTGGCGGTCTCAAATGTGGCTGCTTCTGGCACCCATTCTTCTGGCCGCTGGGAGTATTGCGCTGACAGGTTTTCCAAACCTTCCATAATGGGAGCCAGCTTGTTCAGCTTCTGGCTCTGCTTCTGGTAGGTCAGCTCTGCTTTCTGTACCCGCTGTTCAGCGGCTTCTATGGCTGTCTGCGCTGTTTCCAGTTGCTCCTGCATCTCGGTCAGGTCGGTCTGGCACTCCTGCTTGGCAGCTTCCAGAGCCGCCACTTCTTTACTGCGCTCCTGCTTCTTGAAGTCCAGCACAGACAGGTGCTCTTCGTGGGTGCCTTTCTGTTCCCACTCGATGCCGTGCCGCTCCATCACAGCGGCAAGCTGTTCTTTCTCGGCGTTGATCCACTGGTTCAGCTCGGATTCCCGTTTAGAACCGCCTGCAAAGCCCAAGGCTTTCAGCGCCTGCTTCAAGGACACCTTGGTGTCCAGTCCTTTGCCCTTCCAGCCGGACACATACGGCACGAAGTCGATGTGGAGGAAAGCCCCGAACACCCGCAGTGTCGGGTTCCGCTCTTGGAAGCCCTGCATATACTCGTCCAGCAGTTCCTTTGCCAGTGTGCCATTCTCGGTCAAGACACCCATATCATCTTTGTTGCCGATCTGGACGATCAGCTCATGGAAAAGCTTTTCCTGCTTGCCTGTCCGCAGGTGCTCATAGTAGTCGTTGATACAGCGGTCCCTGCGCTTCTGCTTGGCGTTGTAGCGGTTCACTGCCTCGTCAAAGAGTTCGTGGTATACCTTCTGAATCGGTTCATCCCGGTACACAACATTCAGGCTGCTGCGCTCCGGGTCTACGTTTTCAGCGGTGAAACTTCTCCGATTATGGTTGAGGGAGCCGGGACCCCGCATTGCGGAAATAGTTCTTTTCAATCGCACGTCCTTTCTCTGTGGAAGTAACTGGTGCCGGACACGGCATAGGCTTTGTTACTTTCGTCGAAAGTAACGCAAAAGCACTTTTGACAGACGTTCCGTCCATCAAAAGATGCCTTTGCGCCCTGCCGGGGGCCTCCGTCTGCGGACGGGGTTTCGCTGCACCTCGCCGCTGCCCGGTCCAACACCACCTTCCTGCGTGATTGCATTCACAGGAGCGTGACACGCTCCTGTCCTCTGCCAACAGAGGAACTCACCAGCGGAAGCTTTCTGGCACGCCTCGCCGGTCCAGATACTCCTGCCGAGCCTGCTCCCGCTGTTCCTCGGTGGGTGCTGTCTTGTACTGGGCATACAGCTCATGCCGCAGCATCGCATCCAGTTTTTGCTCCAAGCCCTGTTCAATAATCTCTTCGTACTCATTTTCGCCGCTCAAATGATAATGCAGCAAGGCGACGAAAAGTTCCTGCGAAATTTGCACATTTTTCATCATTATCACCATCCCGTGTCGGTTGTGTCGATTGTGACGATATTTTATATAGTAGCAAAAATACCGTCACAACCGTCACGAATCGTCACGCCCCAGAATTTTCCAGCGTCAATTTGACCTCTCTGCCCTCATGGGTGCGCCTGCTTTCGTACCGAATTCCATAATCGTTGTAGAGCCTGTCGGCACTCACGTTCAGCTTCCGGGTCAGGATGTTTGCCTGTATGCTCACACCCGGCAGACGTTCCAGCAGCTCCGTGGGCGTACCGCTCCACTCTGGCTGTTCCGGACTGAGCATCTTTGCCACCGCTTCCAGAAGCGGGTCGGGCGGCAGCTTCCAGAGTTCCGTTTCGGCTCCTTGGAACTCCCACACGCAGCGTTCCCGGTTGAACTCCAACGTCAACTCCTGATCCGGCTGGTCACGTCCCACAATGTCCAGCAGGGCGGTGTTGTCCGTGCGCCGCTTCTTCTGCATGATGAACGCGCCATCCGCTGCACCCAACAGACCGTTGGTGCCGGAGATCATATCAAAGCTGTCCTCGGCTTCCATCTTCCGGGTGTGATGAACCACCAGCAGGCAGATGCCGTACCTGTCGCTGAAAGTTTTCAGTTTGGTCACGATCTCGTAGTCGCTGGCGTAGCTGTATCGGTCACCGCCGATCTCCCGCACCTTCTGCAGGGTGTCGATGATGATGAGCCGTACATCCGGGTGCTCCCGGATGAATCCTTCCAACTGCTGGTCAAGTCCCTCGCTCATGGACTTGGCCTGCGTTGCGAAGTAGAGATTGCTGGTCTCCTCCACCCCGAACATCCGGGAAAGCCGCCGCTGCAGCCGGGCGTAATCATCCTCCAACGCCAGATAGAGGACGGTGCCTTGATGCACCTCGTACTCCCACAACGGAAGCCCCATCGCCACATGGTAGGCGAGCTGCCCCATGAAGAAGGACTTGCCCACCTTGGGCGCACCTACGAAGAGGTAGGTGCCACTGTACAGCAGGTCGTTCACGATGGGTCTCCGAGGTGGATACACCGTGTCGTACAGTTCGGTCATTGATACCGTGTTCAGCCCGAAATTGTTTGACTTTTTCGCGGCTTGCAGATTGATTTGCTTGTCCGAATTTGTTATAATATTGGTGTTAGTTTTGTGAGACGACTGTACCGCATCTGCGCCAACAGATGCACCCGGTACGGTCGTTTTTCTATTGTCCGTCATTCGCATTCCTCCTTAAGTCCGTTCAACGTCAGAGTTACCATTTGCAGGGTCTCCAGCAAGTCCGGCGGAACTTCTTCATCCACGGCCAGCCGCTGCAATTCCTGATAGATTAGCTTCATCTGGTCTCGCAAGGCTTTGTAGACCCTTGGGTTGCCTACCACGGTGATCTCCCGGTCGGTCAGGCGGCGGATGATATACTCCTGTTTGGTCAGCCCGGAGAGCTTTACCTTGGCTTCCAGAACCTCGTCCTCTTCCGGGGACATTCGGAAGGCTACCACCTTGTTCCGCCAGCGGCCTTGCTGGTCGAGTACTCGTTCCATCTTCATCCCTCCTTTCGCTCCATGTTCAGCTTCTGCGCCATCTCCTGCTGCTTTGAGGGGAAGAGATGGGCGTACTTATAGGTGATGTCCACGCTCTCATGCCCCACCCGGTCTGCGATTGCCAGTGCCGAGAAGCCCATCTCGATCAGCAGCGATACATGGGAGTGCCGCAGGTCGTGGATTCGGATGCGCTTCACCCCGGCTTCCTTGGCTCCCCTGTCCATCTCGTGGTGCAGGTAGCTCTTGGTCACCTCAAAGATCCGCTGGTCTGGCTGGACTTTGTAGAGGGATTTCAGATAGTCTCTGATCTCGTCCGTCAGAAACTGCGGCATCTGGATGACCCGGACACTCTTGGGTGTTTTCGGGTCGGTGATCACATCCCGGCCTTTCAGCCTTTGATAGGATTTGGTGATGGAGAGCAGCCCCTTGTCCAAGTCGAAGTCTGCCGGGGTCAGAGCCAGCAATTCGCCCTCCCGGATGCCACACCAGTAGAGGACCTCAAAAGCGTAATAGGATTGCGGCTTGTCCATCATGACTTCTGCGAATTTGAGGTACTCTTCTTTTGTCCAGAAAAGCATTTCCTTGTGCTTTTCCGACCCCATGCACCCGGCTGTGGCTGCTGCGTTTGATTTCAGCCCGTAGAACCGGACGGCGTGATTCAGAATGGCACTGAGTTGTCCATGCAGCGTCTTGAGGTAGGTCGGCGAGTAGGCCTTGCCGTTTTTGTCCCGGTAGTTCAGCATCTCGTTCTGCCATGCGATCACATCCCGTGGCTTTATCTCGCTGAGCCGCTTTTCTTTGAAATACGGTAAGATTTTCGTTCGGATGATATGCTCCTTGGTAAACCATGTGTTTTCCCGGAGTCGCTTCTTTTTGTCCGTGATATAAATTTCCACAAAGGCTTCAAATGTCATGGTCAGGTCTGCCGCCTGTTGAAGAAGGAACTCCCGCTCCCACGCCAGAGCATCCTTCTTGGTGGCAAATCCCCGTTTCAGCTTCTTCTGCTTCACACCTTGCCAGTTCTCGAAGTAGAAGGAAGCGTACCATGTGCCCTGCCTGTTGTCCTTGTAGGCTGGCATCCTATCACTCCTCCCCTGCCCCGTAGATTTTCTCCTGATAGTACCTCCTGCTTACCCGGCCTCCCACGGTCGTGTAGCCCTTGGCTCTCAGTTCCTCGTTCCACTGGGCAATCATTTTGTACGCCAGACCCTGCGAGATGTCCAGTTCCTTTGCCAGCTCGTCTGCCTTGATAAAAATGCTGTTTGCCATTTTTTGTCCTTTCCTTGTCGGTTTCATTTCGGTGCCGCTTCATCCTCGCTGACTTCCGGCAGGCATATCCCCTTTGCGGTGCTGTGCCGTCCCCTTGTGGAGCGCTCGCTTCCTTTCGGAAGGTCTTGGCGGTTTGGATCAGTTTGGCGGTCATTCAATTTTACTAAGCATTTTTGTTTATCTTTTTGTGCTCTCATTATACTAAACACATTCCGTTAAGTCAAGAGGTTTTCGGGTAAAATCTTAAACTTTTTTGTTTATTTTCTATTGCACCTCCTATTTTTCTGTGCTATACTAGGTTCAACAAATATGTTTAAGTTAGAGGAGGCAATCGCATGGCAGTCGGTGACCGCATCAAACGTGCCCGTAACCTCCGAGGTATGACCCAGAAAGAACTGGGCATCGCCATCGGGTTTGAGGAGAAGAGTGCAGACATCCGTATCGCACAATACGAAAGCAACACCCGCACTCCTAAAGAAGAGTTGCTCCGCAAGATTGCGGAGGTACTGGACGTGAACTACCTTTCCCTCTATGAGCCGACCTTGTACGCCGCAGAAGATGTGATGTACACCCTGTTCGAACTGGATGAGCACTACCCCGGCACCCGGCTCTATGAGGTCACAGACACCACCGACCCGGATTTCCCGGAAAAGCACATGGCAGTCAGCTTCCGGTATCGCCTGCTGGATGAGTTCTTAAAGGAGTGGCAGCTCCGCAAGAAGCAGCTCCGGGAGGGCGAGATCACCAAGGAAGAGTATCTGGAATGGAAGCTCAACTGGCCTCAGACCGCCGATGGCTGCGGACGCTACGAGCCGAAGAAAAAGTGGCGTAAAGAATAAAAGACACAAAAATGCCCTCTGAAAAACTTACCGTTTCTCAGAGGGCATTCTCATGTCTCTCTTTATGAATAATCGCCTGATAGTATCAAAGCAGTATCACAGAGCCTTTTGACTCTCAAAATATTGCATTGCATCAATACTTTTCAGGGTTTGCAGATTACTCGAGCTCGATAGTTGCAGGCGGCTTACCGGTGCAATCGTAGAACACACGATTGACGTGCTTAACTTCGTTAACGATGCGGCTGGTGACAGTGCCCAGAACATCCCACGGCATATCATAGCTTTCTGCGGTCATGAAGTCGGTGGTGGTCACGGCGCGCAGCGCAACGGCGTAATCGTAGGTACGCTCGTCGCCCATAACGCCGACGCTGTGCATATTGGTCAGTGCAGCGTAATACTGGCTAATCTCCTTATCCAGACCGGCCTTGGCAATCTCCTCGCGCCAGATGGCGTCAGCGTCCTGCACGATAGCGACCTTCTCGGGGGTTACCTCGCCGATGATGCGGATGCCCAGACCGGGGCCGGGGAACGGCTGACGGCTGACCAGATACTCAGGCAGACCCAGCTCACGGCCGGCCTGACGAACCTCGTCCTTGAACAGGTTACGCAGAGGCTCCACCAGTTCCTTGAAGTCCACGGTATCGGGCAGACCGCCCACGTTGTGGTGACTCTTGATGACGGTGGACTCGCCGCCCAGACCGCTCTCCACCACGTCGGGGTAAATAGTGCCCTGTGCAAGGAAGTCTACCTTGCCGATCTTCTTGGCCTCTTCCTCAAACACGCGGATGAACTCTTCGCCGATGATCTTGCGCTTGCGCTCCGGCTCGGTGACGCCCTTCAGCTTGCTGAAGTAACGGTCGCGGGCATCCACACAGATGAAGTTGATGTCAAAGCCGTTGGCATTGCCCGGGCCAAAGACAGAGCAGACCTCTTCCTTTTCGTTCTTGCGCAGCAGACCGTGATCCACGAACACGCAGGTCAGCTGCTTGCCGATGGCCTTTGCCAGCATAGCGGCCAGCACGGAGGAATCCACGCCGCCGGACAGGGCGCACAGCACCTTGCCCTCGCCGATGCGCTCCCGCAGAGCCTTAACGTTGTTCTCTACAAAGGAATCCATCTTCCAGTCGCCGGAGCAGCCGCAGACGTTGTACACAAAGTTGCGCAGCATCTTCTTGCCCTCGGCGGTGTGCAGCACCTCCGGATGGAACTGCACCGCATACAGACCCTTTTCGGCATTTTCAACGGCTGCCACAGGGCAGTTTGCAGTGTGGGCAGTGATCTGGAAGCCGGGAGCCGCCTGCTCGATGTAGTCGTTGTGGCTCATCCAGCAGATGGTAGAGGGCTGTACATCGGTGAACAGCTTGCTCTCGGTGTTCACGAACACCTCGGTCTTGCCATACTCACGCTCGGGAGCGCGGCAGACATGACCGCCCAGCAGGTGCATCATCAGCTGGCTGCCGTAGCAGATGCCCAGTACGGGCACGCCCCAGCTGAAGATCTCGGGGTCGATGGTGGGAGAGTCCTCCAGATAAACGCTGTTGGGGCCGCCGGTGAAGATGATGCCCTTGGGATTCTTGGCCTTGATGACCGAAAGATCGGTTTTATAGGAATAGATCTCGCAGTAGACATTATTTTCTCGGACGCGGCGGGCAATCAGCTGATTGTACTGTCCGCCAAAGTCCAGCACGATGACAGTTTCATGCTGCATGATGTTTTCCTCCATTTTTAAGTGTGTTTCTACAGATAATTTTAGTATAGCACATCTCACAACAAAAAGCGACAGTTTTTGTGAAGTTTTCTGTCATTTCATTCTGCGGATCGGATGTCGCAGCACGGTTTTCAGCTTCTCCGGTGCGGTGCGGCGTGGATCTCCCAGATAGATCTCGTGATGGAAGCGTGTGTCTGAAAAATCCGGGCAATATCCCTGTTCCGCTGCAAACGCATCCAGCTGCCGCAGGGTCCCCGGCTCGGTATCATAGGAGCCGATGTGCATACACTGCACGCACAGACCTTCATCATAGGTGAAAAATTCCACCTTAGAAAAGTCTTTTTTCTTTTTGGTAGTGGCCTCCTGCACTGCCCAGTCAAATTCGGCACGGGTGACAAATTCCGGCAGACGGATCATAGAGGTCCAGATAAAGGTCTCCTTGTTGGAAAAATCCACACCCTCTGCCCCGGGCTGATGCCACAGTCCCTCCAGCGGCGGAACACAACATATTCGAAATAGCCGTCTATCTTATGGCTGCCCTTATAGCTCATTTTGATAGTAAATGCAATGCCGTACAGCAACTCCAGCGCTGCTTTGTATTCCCTTGCCGGGTCGTTGGGGTCGCCCTTGCCCTGCACCGCAGCAAAATTCATCGCAGGAACGGTGATGATTTGCGGTTTCTTCGGCGGGAGATAGAACTCTTTATATTCTTTCTTGTAGTCAAATGGCATCCTTCTTTTCCCCTTCCAGCAGCACGCGCTGCTTCTTTTTGCTGAAGCTGCCCAGCACCAGACGATAAGATTTTTCCAGCATCTCCCGCAGCAATGCGTCCGGCACATTTCCCTCTGCTTTTACGGAGTTCCAATGCACCTTATTCATATAATAGCCCGGAATGATATCTTCATACTGTCGGCGCAGAAAATCGCCCTCGGCGGGGTCCAGCTTGCAAGTAATATACACCGGCTTTCCCGTGGCATCATCCAGACAGACGGCTGCAAACATTTTGCCACCGATGTGGTATCTTATCCAGTTCCACTCTGCCTGTAAGTCTTTGGTAACGCCAGACTTTTGAAGAAGCTCTGTGTCGATCCAGCAGTATTTCATGGCAGCACCTCCGTTTTTCTCAGTATAACTGATTTGGAGGCACTTGTAAACGAAAAGTTGTTGGTTTTTACTTATAATACGTCAATTCTGAAAAATCGGTAGCAAAAAGAGCCATCCGCTCAGAAAACCTGAGAGAATGGCTCTTGCATTAAATGTTATGATCAGATGGAAATGGTGTTGCACACGTCCACCAGCACGGGGTCAAGACTCTTGGTCATTTCCAAAGCCTCGTCCACGGGGTAGTCCACCAGCTTCTCACCCTTCATGCCGACGATGCGGTTATACTTGCCCTGCTCCAGCAGGCAGACAGCCTGATAACCCATGGCAGAAGCATTCACGCGGTCGCGCAGGGTGGGAGAACCGCCACGCTGCACATGACCCAGAATGGTTGCGCGGGAATCGATACCGGTACGTGCCTGGATCTCGTTGGCGATCTCCTGTGCATGACCCACGCCCTCGGCCACAATGATGATAAAGTGACGCTTGCCGGTCTTCTGGGTCTCGGCGATCTTATCCAGAATGTCGCGCTGCATATCGAATTCCTTCTCGGGCAGCAGCACAGCCATAGCGCCGGAGGCGATGGCCACATTCAGAGCGATGTAACCGGCGTTGCGGCCCATGACCTCGACCACACTGCAGCGGTCGTGGCTCTGGGTGGTGTCGCGCAGCTTGTCGATCATTTCCAGCGCGGTGTTCATGGCGGTATCGTAGCCGATGGTGTAATCGGTGCAGCCGATATCGTTATCAATGGTGCCGGGCAGGCCGATCATGGGGATGCCGCGGTGTGCCAGTGCGCGGGCACCGCGGTAGGAGCCGTCGCCGCCGATAACGACCAGCGCATCAATGCCCAGCTCGCGGCACTTTTCAGCGCCCTTATCCTGACCTTCCTTGGTCTTGAACTCCAGGCAGCGTGCCGTATACAGAATGGTGCCGCCAGCAGAGATGATGTTAGAAACGCTGCGCAGGTTCATTTCAAAGCACTCGCCGTTCAGCAGGCCGTTATAGCCGCGCTGAATGCCGATCATACGGAAGCCCTTATGCAGGCCGGTGCGTACCACAGCGCGCACAGCAGCGTTCATGCCGGGAGCATCACCACCGCTTGTAAGCACGCCAATCGTTTTGATTTGCTTTTCCATACGAGAGATTCCCTCCAATTTACAGTTCAGTTCTTCATTTACCCTTTTGCCTGTACCCTCTTCTTCCAGAAACAGGCCAGTTGCTTTGCAACAGCTTTGATTCGCCTTTAATGATTATAGCACACCATCCAGACAAATTTCAATAGGGTTTTGAGACTTTATGCAATTCCATGCGGTGCAAAATAATGACGGTACATCGCATTATTTTTGCAATTTGTACCACTTGGAAAAATTGAAATCGTCCCATGCAGTGCCATTCGTGCACAAATATGTCATTTTGTTGCAACGTTTTCTGTGCCCAGCAGCCGCTCCAGCTCTTTGAAGAAGAGCGGATGCCCGGAAGTGTACAGCCGGCGCGGTGCGGCCAGCTTCTGCTTGGTATCTTCCAGATACAGGATCACCGGGATATCGCCATCAAAGATCTCCAGCAGGTTCACCACTTTATCGTACTGGGGGCAGCTGCGGGACGGCAGACGGATGAATACCCGCCGGGCAGCTGTTTTGACAGGGTCCGGGCGGCCTTTATCCAAGCGGGTCGGGTCGTAGCTGTCAATGGGCAGAATGCTGTCTGCCAGCAGCTTGGAGGCTTCATCCTCCCGCACGGAAAGCCGGCCATCGATGACCACAACAGCGTTTTCCTGAATGGCATCCCGGAACCTGTCCAGCACCTTGGGGAACACGATCACCTCCATGGTGCCGGTCAGATCCTCCACACTGGTAAAGGCCATCATGCTGTTGGATTTTGTCGTCATCATGCGGTTTTTGACTACTGCACACACGATACGCACCTTTTCGCCGTCCTGCACATGGGCATCCTCGCCGGTGAGGTCTTTGATGGTGTGGGAGCCGATGCGGGCAGATTTTTCCCGGTAAGCGTCCAGCGGATGGCCGGACAGGTACAGGCCGCTGACCTCTTTTTCTTGTTGCAGCAGCTCGGCAGGGGTGTACTCTGCCAAGGGGCGGATCTCGTAGACGTCCTCCTGCGGGCTTTGCTGCACTTCCCCGCTCATCACGGAGAACAGATCCAACTGTCCTTCCAGATTGCGGCGAGAGTCGGTCTCGATACTCTTGAGGATGCCCTCTACCGCCTCCACCATGCTGTGACGGTTGGAGCCGAAGCAGTCAAAGGCACCGGCTTTGATCAGGCTTTCCACCGCGCGGCGGTTCAACTCACTGCCGTGCATCCGCTTGCAGAAATCATAAAGGCTTGTGTAGGGCTTTTCCTTACGCTCGGTGACTGCGTTTTCGATGAGGTTGCGGCCTACGTTTTTCACGGCGTTCAGCCCAAAACGGATCTGACCGTTATCATCAGCGGTAAAGCCGCCGTTGGAAATATTTACATCCGGCGGCAGCACCTTGATGCCCAAACGGGCGCACTCGCCGGAATACTCAATGACCTTATCCGTATTATCCAGCACACTGGTCAGCAATGCTGCCATGAACTGGCTGGGGTAATGGCGCTTGAGGTAAGCGGTCTGGAAAGCCACATAGGCGTAGCAGGCCGCATGGCTCTTGTTGAAGGCGTAGGACGCAAAGCTGGACATCTCGTCGTAGATCTGGTTTGCCACCTGCTCCGGGATACCGTTGGCAACGCAGCCGGGGCATTCGTGGCCGGGCTCGGTGCAGCCGTGCACAAAATGTTCCCGCTCGGCTTCCATGACGGCGTGCTTCTTTTTGCTCATGGCGCGGCGAACGTTATCTGCCTGTCCGAAGGAGAAGCCCGCCAGTTCCCGGAAGATCTGCATGACCTGCTCCTGATAGACGATGCAGCCGTTGGTCACATCCAGAATGTGTGCCAGCTGCGGAGTCTTGTAGCTGATCTTGTCCGGCTCGTGCCGATTGCGCAGATAGGTGGGAATGGAGTCCATGGGGCCCGGGCGGTACAGACTGATCAGAGCGATGACATCTTCAAGGTTCTGGGGCTGCAACCCCACAAGCACCTGCTTCATGCCGGAGGATTCCAGCTGGAACACACCCTCGGTATCGCCCTGCCCCAGCATTTTGTAGGTATCCGGGTCGTCATAGTCCAGATCACGGATGGAGAACTCCGGGTGCTGCTTTTGTACCGCAACCTCCGCATCTCGGATGACAGTCAGGGTGCGCAGACCCAGAAAGTCCATCTTCAAAAGACCCAGCTCTTCGATCTCGGTCATGTTGAACTGAGTCACCGGCAGGCCGTCGTTGGTGGCAAGCGGCAGATAATAATCCGTCGGTTCCGGCGTAATAACCACGCCCGCCGCGTGGGTGGAGGCGTGCCGGGGCATTCCCTCCACCTTCAGTGCGGTGTCGATGAGTTCGGTCACCTGCGGGTCGGTATCGTAGAGCTTTTTCAGCTCGCTGGAAACCTCCAACGCCCGCTTGAGGGTCATCTTCAGTTCCATGGGCACAAGCTTTGCTACCACGTCCACCTGCTGGTATGGAATACCCATCACACGGCCCACGTCCCGGATGGCGTTGCGGGCTGCCATGGTACCAAAGGTGACGATCTGCGCCACATGATCCGCACCGTATTTGCGGTTGACGTAGTCGATGACCTCCTGTCGGCGCTCGTAGCAGAAGTCCACATCGAAATCCGGCATACTGACGCGCTCAGGGTTCAAAAAGCGCTCGAAGATCAGGTTATAGCGGATGGGGTCGATATCCGTGATGCCCACGCAGTAGGCAGCAATACTGCCCGCGCCGGAGCCGCGTCCCGGCCCCACCGGGATGCCCTGACTTTTTGCAAAATTGATATAGTCCCACACGATGAGGTAGTAGTTGGTATACCCCATGGTCTTGACCACGCTGATCTCGTATTTCAGGCGGTCGATGTTGGCCTGCGGCACGTCCGGGCCGTAGCGGCGCTCCAAGCCGTCCCAGCAGAGCTTTTCAAAGTAGGCCTGATTATCCATGCCGTCCGGGGCTTTGTAGTAAGGGATCTTGGTGTGACCGAACTCAAAGTCAAAATTGCACTGCTCGGCAATCTTTGCCGTATTGGCGCAGGCTTCCGGTACCATGGAGAACAGCTCGTACATCTCGTCTGTGGTCTTGACGTAGAATTCATCAGTCTGGAACTCCATGCGGTCGGCATCCTGAATGGTCTTGCCGGTCTGGATGCACAGCAGGATGCTCTGCATCTTGGCGTCCTCTTTGCGTAGATAATGGGCGTCGTTGGTGGCTGCCATGGGGATGCCAGTCTCCCGGGAAAGCTTGATGAGCTGCGGCAGAACGGTGGAATCCTCTTTCAGGCCGTGATCCTGCAATTCGATGTAGTAATTCTCTGCACCGAATAGATCCCGGTACCACAGCGCAGTCGCCTTTGCGCGCTCGTAGTCCCCTGCCAGAATGGCCTGCGGGATCTCGCCTGCAAGACAGGCCGAAAGGCAGATCAGTCCCTCATGGTATTGCTCCAAAAGCTGCTTATCCACACGGGGCTTGGAGTAAAAGCCCTCCACAAAACCGGCAGAGACCATTTTGATCAGGTTCTTATAGCCGGTCTCGTTTTTGCACAGTAAAATCAGGTGGTTATTGCCGTCTATTTTATTTACCTTATCAAAGCGGGTGCGGGTGGCAACATACACTTCGCAGCCGATGATGGGCTTGATGCCCGCCTTTTTAGCGGCTTTATAAAACTGCACACAACCGTACATTACGCCGTGGTCGGTGCAGGCAATAGCGGTCTGTCCGCATTCCTTCACCCGCTCCATCAGCTGGTCGATGCGGCAGGCACCATCCAAAAGGCTGTATTCCGTATGGATATGCAAATGGGCAAAGGGATGGGTATTTGCGGTGGGTTCACTCATTGTACGGCCTCCTGTCCCTCCTGCTGGCGCTGGCGCAGATTTTCCGCCAGTGCTTCCAGTTTTTTCATCCGGTGTGATAAGCCGGATTTGCTCACTGCCGGGTCAAAGCAGCCGCACAGCGCGGTAAGCGAAAGATCCGGGTATTGCAGACGCTTGGCTGCTGCCTGCTGCAATACCTCCGGCAAAGTTTCCAGCGCGTGCTGCTCCTGCAAATAGCGGATGGCTTTCAGGGTCTGGGCATTCGCCCGCGCGGTTTTGCCAAGGTTTGCGGTATCGCAGTTGGTCTGCCGGTTGGTCTGGTTGCGTACCTGTTTGAACGCCTTGAGCACACTGATCTGGGTCGCGGCATCCGCAGCGCCCATAAAGCGGAGCAGCCGCTCCACATTGGCACCGGTCTTGACGTAGATCAGGTTCACGCCGTTGCGGCGGGTGCGGTGGGGCGCAAACTCGTGCTCAGCCAGCAGCGCTTCAAAATCCCGGGCGAGGTTCGTCCGGGAGGTGAGAAATTCCAGATTATATTCCTTTTGCGGGTCGGTGACCGTGCCGCTGCACAAAAAGGCCATGGCGATATAGGCACTGACGCAGGTCTGGCAACGGATGAGCCCGGGGTCGATCTGCAAGCTGGTCTCCCTGCCGGTGGTGCCGAACAGTTCATGCAGGCGGGTGACCTGCTCCGCATCGCGGATATTGAACTCGTACAGCACACCGCTGACGCGGGGCTTTTCCAGGATCTCGCCCCGGATGCCGCAGCGGGCAAACAGCTGCTGCGCCAGCTGCACCGTATGGGGTTGCTCGGTTTGCAGCACAAGGCCGCGGGCATCAAAGTATTTGGCAAAGCAGGCAATGCCATAGGCAGCTGCACGCACACAGCATTCCTTGGTGGGGCTGCGCTGCGCGATTTCCTCCCGCGCACTGGATGCAAAACTCATAGTATTTCCTCTGTTTTCAGCGCACGGCATCCCGGTGCTGCACCCCGGGCTCGTAGCCCAGAGAGGTGCAGTATTCCGCAAGCTTGCGTGCGAATGTGATGGAGCGGTGCTTGCCGCCTGTGCAGCCCACCGCAATGGTCAGCTGGCTTTTGCCTTCCTTGACATAGAGCGGCAGGGCGTACTGCAAAAAGTTCTCGTACCGGCGCAGCAGCTCCTGTGCTTCGGGGTAGCCCATGACAAAATCTACCACTTCCTGATCCAGTCCGGTCTTGTGCTTCAGTTCCGGCACATAGAAGGGGTTTGGCAGGCAGCGCACATCCAGCACAAGGTCGGCCTCCGGCGGCAAACCAAACTTGAACCCGAAGGACATAATGGTGAGACGCATGGCATTTTTTGCCCCGCCGTTTTTCATGAACAAATCGCAGATACGCTCTTTATTCTGGGAGGTGGAGAGCAGACCGGTATTGATGGTATAGTTTGCGCGTTCCTTTAAGGGCTGTAAGATCTGCCGCTCCTTCAAAAAGGCATCCCGGGTAGAGATGCCCTCTGCAATGCTGATGGGGTGGCGGCGGCGGGTCTCGCTGTAACGGCGCATCAACACATCGTCCGGCGCATCCAGAAACAGAATCTTATAGGGTGTTTTCTGCTCGTCCAGCTGCTGCAGGGCAGTCTCGATCTGTTCCCTGCTGCGGCAGCCGCGCACGTCCATGGAAAGCGCCACCCGCTCCAGCTGGTTGTCGCCCGCCTTGGAAAACGCCGTAATGCTGGGCAGCAGCCCCGCCAGGACGTTATCGATGCAGAAAAACCCGATATCCTCCAGCGCATTCATAGCCACAGACTTTCCTGCGCCGGAAAGTCCGCTGACGATCAACAGCTCCATCTGTGTTCCACACTCCCTCTATTTGCGCAGTTCAGCGGACTACGCGGATCTCTTTTTCCAGATCATAACCGGTCTTTTCCTTTACGATGGTGCGTACTTCTTCGCACAGCGCCAGCACGTCTGCGCAGGTGGCGCCGCCAAGGTTCACCACAAAGCCGCAGTGCTTCTCGCTGACGGCGGCACCGCCGTGTCGGTAGCCCCGCAGACCGCACTGGTCAATGAGGGCTGCGGCAAAAGCGCCCACCGGGCGCTTGAAGGTACTGCCTGCGCTGGGCTTATCCAGCGGCTGCTTATCCAGCCGCTTTGCCATCAGCTCGTCCATCTTTGCGCGGATAACCTCCGGCTCGCCCGGAGTCAGGGCAAACTGCGCCGAGAGGATACAGCCGCCGTTTTCTTCAAAAATGCTGTGGCGGTAGCGCAGGTCAAGTTCTGCTGCCGCCGCTTCTTTTACTTCGCCCTCGGCGGTAAGGTACTGCACCGTGGTCAGCACATCCTTCATCTCGCCGCCGTAGGCTCCGGCGTTCATGTAGACTGCGCCGCCCACCGTACCGGGGATGCCGTAAGCAAATTCCAGTCCGGTCAGGCCGTGTTCCAGCGCCGTTTTGCACAGCGCCGAAAGCCGCACGCCCGCCCCGGCGGTGAGTTGTGTGCCGTGCACCTCCACGGTGTCCTGCATGGAGGAAATATCCAGCACCACGCCGTTGTAGCCCTCGTCGGCAAACAGGATATTGCTGCCGTTGCCCAGCAAATAGTACCGGACGCCCTGCGCTTTGCATAGTGCAACAGCACGGCAAAGCTGTGCCCGATCTGCCGGCTGCACGAACAGCCGCGCCGGGCCGCCGATCTTAAAAGTACAGTGCGCTGCCAGCGGCTCGTTTTCTTTATAAGCAATGCCTGCTGCGGTCAGCAGCTGCTTGAGTTGTTCCATAGGGTCAGGCTCCTTTTTTATCGGGAAAATCAGTCCATTTTGTCATCCAGTCCCAGCCGGATCAGCAGCTCCTTGGCTGCGTTGTAGCCCATCTTCTTCTGGCGGTTATTGATGGCTGCAGTCTCCAGCACCACAGCCAGATTACGGCCGGGAGAGACCGGGATGCTGGTGCTGGGAATGCTGACGCCCAGAATGTCGTAGTATTCACTTTCCAGACCGGTGCGCTGGTAGTTCTTGGTGGGGTCCCACGCTTCCAGCTGCACCACCAGATCCAGACTTTCGCTCAGCTTGACAGCGCCTACGCCGTACACGCGGGCCACATTGACGATGCCGATGCCGCGCAGCTCGATGAAGTGGCGGATATTTTCCGGGGCAGTGCCCATGATCTGACGGTTGGACACCTTGCGCAGCTCCACGGCATCATCTGCCACCAGACGGTGGCCGCGCTTGACCAACTCAATGGCCAGCTCGCTTTTGCCGATGCCGCTGTCGCCAAGGATCAGGATGCCTTCGCCGTACACCTCCACCAGCACGCCGTGCCGGGTGATGCGGGGCGCAAGCTCCAGATTCAGTACGCTGATCAGGCTGCCCATCAAAGTGCAGGTAGTCTCGTTGGAACGCAGCAGGGCAACCGCGTGCTTCTGCGCCAGTTCCTGCATCTCCGGGAAGGGCGCCAGCTCCTCGCTGCGGCAGACGATGACCGCCGGGGGCTGCTGCCGGAACAGCTGCTCCAGCGCTTCGTAGCGCTTTTCTGCCGTCAGACCGGACAGAAAGTTCATCTCTGCCAGACCCATGATCTGCAGGCGAAGCTTATCAAAGTAATCATAATAGCCCGCCAGAAACAGACCCGGGCGGTTGACCTCGGCGATCTCTACGCTGATCTCATCCAGCGCCCGGGGGGTGTATACCACTTCCATGCTGACGCGGTCGGTCAGCGTTTTAAGCGAAACATTGAACGTACCCATCCTGGTTCCTCCTGTATCCTTTTGCCGCGCTGTGCTGCGGGCATTCTTATTCATATTATAATAAAATTCGGCGGCAAATACAACGCCCGGGGCGCTGTTTTTGTACCCACGGCGGGAAACCGACGCTGCATCGCAGCGTGTGCACAGGATTTTTACATTTTTCTTACTTTACATGGGTTTTACATTTCGGCGATTTCAGATTTTACATTGTTTTTCTATACTTAAAGCACAGGAGAAAAACACGTCAAGAAAAGTGAGGAAAACACTTATGACCATTTTTAATGTCTTTTCGCTGCTGGGAGGTCTGGCCCTGTTTTAGATCGGAAGAGCGTCGTGT
>OMGW01000072.1_pt1 | contig 37121 bp, 35 predicted proteins | sample 1646131 | NCBI WGS metagenome assembly OMGW01 (sample SAMN05578588, study PRJEB25193) | human gut metagenome | biome: Human Microbiome; feature: human-associated habitat; material: feces | host: Homo sapiens | place: USA:Birmingham
ATCCCTTACTAGCACATCTTCTATCCTATAGTCACCAACAATATACTCCTGATCTTTATATTCATATTCCTTCAGAACAAAAGCTTTATTATACAATGTTGCAACACTATTTTTCACTTCAAAATATTCTCCAAATCTTTTTCCACTGATATTTTGATTTCCTAAAATAATCCATTTTTTCCCCAATCGTTCTTTTGGAATTTCTAATATTTTTTCTTTTGCTACTAAATGATATAGAATCGTCCCCCTATCCTTCTCATTTTCACAAACAAGAATAACAGAAGAAGTTGTTGCATCAGGAAATATTTTTATTGTTCTGTAATCATATATTTGAGTCATATAAGGTCGTATAAATTTTCTTAATTCTTCTGCAAATTTATTAGTCATAATACTGTATGGAACTAAATAAATCATTTTCCCTTTAACTGCTAATGCATTTATACTTGCTTCTATAAATGCATAGCAATAATCACTTCGTCCCTTTTTACAAGTTTTATAATTTTTCTTTAATAGCTCTTTCTGATCTTCTTTCATATCATGATACGTAATATAAGGTGGATTTCCTATAATATAATCAAATTTATGCTCTATTTTCTCTTTTAAAAAATCTTTATTTTGAATATTCCACTCTACTTCATTTATTCCATATTTTTGAATAACTTCATTCAATCTTTTTTTACATAATATTATACATTCTTCATCTACTTCATAAGCAATGATATCTTTTTTTAGTCCTTCTTTTATTTCGTAAGGTGCACGATTTTCTTTTTTTGCGCTTTCGACATAACGCCTTACAATTTCTAATAAAATATTTCCTTCCCCACACGAATTTTCTAGAACCTTTTTTCCGAAAAGCTTATCCGTATACCCTATATAATCCAACATTTGAATTACATACGTTTTCGGAGTCGGAATCTGACAATTACTCGCCATATTTCTTTTTTCCTCATCTATCTTTTTAATTATAAAAGTTAAGACTAGTATATCACATGAACATTATGAATCAAACAACATCTTTTCACTGTTTTTCTCTATACACTTGGAATAATCAACATCTCCTGATACCCGGCAGCCCCATACTCTTCGATCCTTTCCACCACCGGCTTCAATCTCTCATCCGTAATCCGCTCCAGTATCTTCATCCTCTTCGACGATATCATTTCCTCGGACCTGCACTTCTCATAATCCGCCGTTTCCATATGCCAGTAATTATATTCTCCTTTATAATACTGTGATAATTTCTGTGCGATCAGTATTCCTTCCGGGTCAAGGTCGCCCGCATAATATACCCGAATTCCCGACTTTGCAAATAGATCCAACACCATCAGACCTGCCAGTCTTGGCTGTCCATTCATGCACATATATGCTCTTCTTACGTTCCCTGATTTCTCTTTTCCACACAATACCGCAAAAACAGACGGATTTTCCACAATGTAGATCTCATCTTGTGGACAATGAAGCGACTCCCACTCCGTAATCACCGCAAGCGGGACCTGTACAATATGCTGCTCACTCGCAAATCCCTCCATGCCTTTATGAAGATTTCCGTCTTTCTTGACCGCCTGTACCTGATATAACATTGCATAATTTGATATATCATCCAGCATAATTCCGGCCATCAGATAACTTTTCTGACGCTTATAAGCCGGAAATATCTCCGATGACTCTATCTTAATTTCTCTGATTTCCAGATCCATCTGGATGATCTGATACAGGAAATTTCCCGTTGCAGTTCCATTGTCAAATGCATGTGGATTTCCCGTCAGCATAGCTGCAAATACAGCCAGATACAGCTTATTATCCTGACGATATGGCAAATGATTATACATCTCTGATCCAAGCCGCATCGTACGATCCCATTCTGCAAGTTCCTGACTGTCACTGTCTTTAACAATATTCCTCAGTAATTCTGCCGCCCTCTCTATCGCAGTTCCTTTATAGTCATTCAAAAACTTTTGCCAGATTTTCTCTTTTTCCCGTTCTCTCAAAAGTTTCTGTTCCTGTTTTCCACGCAAGGGTTCTTCAAAAAAGTTCTCCAGCAGACACTCTGGTGTAATAGTTTTATAACGGCTTGCTTCCAGTGCCTGCCGGAATTTCTCTGCAGACACTGTTACACTTTTCTGCCCATGAAAAGACTTACCAAAGAACCCCTCCAGTTCTTCGATGTCCTGTGATTTCAGATTCTTTAGAACTACTTTTCCACCGAACCTTCCATAAGAACTATATTTTTTGCGGAACCCTTTCAGAACCTTTTTCCAAACTGGACTTTGGTGGAAATATTCCAGACATTCTTTTTTTATTATCTCAAGTTTTTCTTGATTACTCTCACACATCGCCGGTTAACCTTTTCTCCATATCCCTAACTGTATTTTTCAACTATCCTGCTTTCCCTTTTCTGCTATCTGTCTGATTCTGGTACCTTTTTATTTTGCTGTCTGTCTAATCTTGTCTTCCCTCTATTCTACCGTCTGTCTAATCTCTCTTCCTCTCTGCTCTACTTCCTCTTCACGTTCCAACAATTCTTTCTTCTTTCCATTCCACAGATACGGCATTACCGTCACGAATTTTGCATTACCCGGGCGGATCAGCTGATAGATTGCCAGTGCATCCAGCGTATCGCAGTCGCCCCACAGAACCTGCGAGTTAATAATAAAGTCAAATCCAAATTCTGTCATCAGACGGAACATGTCGCGGATATTCTTATTATCCACTCCGGCAAATGCTTCATCTAGCGAGATCAGTCTTGGTGCATCTTCTCTGCCTCCCTGATACTTCGCTACAACCGCAGAGAATAACGGTACATACATGGACATCGCTTTTTCTCCGCCACTGAAGGTTCCGAATACACTGTTCGTCAGTTCTTTCTGGCGTTCTCCGTTCTTCTGTGAGAACAGCTGGAATTCAAACCATTTACGGTAATCCAGTGTATCTTTCATAATCTGATAGAAGGATATCATTCCGGCACTGTCTCTTGCATTCCTTCTCGCTTCTGCTACTTTTGAACGGAAATGTGCCGACAGCCGGGATGCTTCTTCTTCGCTCATCAGACGGTAATCTTTCTTTAACAGATCCACCAGTTCTTTTGTATCCAGCTGGTCTTCCTGTTCTGCCGTCTTACTTCTCCATCTGAGGCTGAGTTTCAGACCGCTGGATGTATTCATCCCATTCATCAGGGAATTCATCTTCTGTACCCATGTGTTGGATGCATTGATCTTTCCACGGATCTTCCGGCTTACCGTATTGGCAAGAATGTCTTCGAACAGTTCCCTGTCACCGTCTTTGATCAGATTCTCCAGTTCTTCAATGTCTTCTTCCAGATGTGTAAGGAGACTTGAAAATGATATCTTTACCCCTTGGTATCTGGCCGAAATATCCAGTCGTTTTGCCGGGAATTCTGTCTGCTCTGCTTCTGCAAATAATTCATTCTGCATCAGATGATAATCGGTCAGAAATCCTCTATTTTCAAAATATACTTTATTCAGATCACGGATCACACTGTCTTTATCCAGTGCTTTCACGTCAGACTCCAGATAGCTCCGTACATGTCCGGCATCATCCGGTATCTCTTCCGGTATTTCCACATAGTGCAGACTCTTCTCCTGCTCATAACATTCTGAAAAATATGCCGTCTTCTTTTCATATTCTTCAATTCTCTTCCGACCCTCTTCCAGACGCAGGGTCAGCTGTCCGACTTCGTCTTCTTCATGCGTCTGTCTGCTTACACATATGCGCAGTCTTTCCGGATATTCCTGAAGCCACTTGATGCATGCATCCAAACGGTCTTTGATTTCTTCATAATCGGTCAGACGTAATTGTTCCTGAATAGAGGTCTGTTCTTCCGTCTTTCTCCGGAGTTCTTTCTGAATCTCGAACAGATCATACCGGATCTGTTCCATATCTGCATCCAGATCTTCCAGATGTTCTCTCCTCTCTTTCAGATACTCCAGGCTTCTGAGGAACATTTCATGTGCTGCAATCAGACTAATCAGATGCTTTCCATATTCTTCCGCTGCACTTTTTGCTTCTTTGAACACTTCATAAGAACAGGTCAGATACAGAGAATCCGCAATTTCCAGTGTTTTCTTTTTCTTCTCTTTTAATATTTCGATCAGTTCACGAATCCTCTCTTCTAATTTATCACTTTCCCGTCTGATCTGTTCACATGCCCGTTCCTCCGCACGCATCATCTGAAGGGCTTCCCGCATATCCGTATCTTTTGGAAGATTCTCATATTCCTGTCTGAGAATGACTTTCCTTTCGGATAACTTCCGATACATTTCTTCCAGTTGCCGTAATACTTCTTCCAGCCCTGCGATTCTCTGTCTGCAGGCTTCCATCTTTGCCTGTCTGTGTCTTTCACGGGCCTTTGTTCCAAGGAATCCGGCCTCATATTCTCCGGTTACCGTTCCTGCAAGTACTCCCATCCGATAGGTACCGTCTTCTGCAATCGTAATTATACTTTCGTTATCATATGCAATACTTCCAAGAATTCCCGTCAATCGCTGATTGGAGAAAATGTCATTGACTTCTTCGTTCAGTTCCAGTACGTCTAACAGACTCTTTCCTGGTTGCAGCTCTTTCTGAACATTTTTGCAGCTAAACAGATAACGATCTTCACATCCCTGTTTCAAATGCAGAACCTGCTCTTTGTATTGTTCATCAATCACCAGCGCATCCAGAATTCCCATTTTCAATAATGCTTCTTCCAGCCGGTTGCAATCTTCTTCATCCAGATTGTCTCCGAACTCTATAACTTTATAAAACTCCTGGTACGGAATTCCAAGTGCATCCAATCTCTGACGGTTACGGATGACTGCTTCCGAGCGCTCCGGCTGTGGTTCTTTCTGATTCTCCCATTCCGTCAGTTCTGCTTTCACTTCTTCCAGTTCTTTTTCTGCTGTTTCTTTCTCTGCCCTGTTCGCAGAAATCCCAGATTCAACATCCGCATTTTTCCCGATCCACACATCTGCAATCTTCTGACGAACCTCTGCGAAATCAGATGTCTCTTCATAAGCCTCTGCAAATGTGCTTAACTCTTTTAGTAATTCTTTTTCCAGTACCAGTTCCCGATTCGCACCATTCCACTGATACAGGGCTTCTTTCCATTCATTCTGTGTCTGCACGAATACAGATTCCAGTTCCGATACTTTTCTCTGCAGTGTATCCAATTCACGGATCCGTTTTTCTCTTTCTTTGATCAGATCGTCTTTCTGTCTTTCCAGACGATCCGTCTCTGCAAGGATTTCCGTTCCTTCATTGATTTTTTCTTTCGTATGCTCATATTGCTGCTGATGTAATTCGAACTTATATGGTTCTTCCGGATGCTTTTCCAGTTCTTCTTTCATAAATGCATGTTCTTCAAAGGCCATGGTATCTGCCTCGTCCTGCATCTCTTCTATGAGTTCTTCCAGTTCTTTTTCTTTCTCATACTTCCGGTCTTCTTCTGCTTTGATCTGATTCTGTGCATCCTGATATTGCTCTTGTTTCAGTTCAAGAAAATGCTGTTTTTCTCTTAGATTTTTCTGCTGCCCCTCTAATTCTGTGGTCAGTTCTGCTTCTCTTCGTTTTAATGCTACAGCATCACTTTTATTCAGAGATTCCCGTTCTTTTTCCATGGACTCATGTTTTGCATCCAGTTCCTGATGTTCTGCCTGCAGCTTCTCGATATTCTGTCTGCACTCGGATAATTTCTTCTCCTGCTCTTTCTGCTGTGTCCTGGCATTTTCTAATTTGATTTCTGCCTGTTCATACCGGTCTGCTTTTTCATATAATAATTTCTGATTATATTTTGAAAATACTCCCTGAATCTTCTCTGCTGCCTGTTTTGCTTCTTTTCTATTCTTCAGATTCATGTTCATGGTATCCATATTTTCAATTGCTTCAGACATCGGACGCAGATCATCATCCGATAATGGTTGAAGTGAATCGCTTAGAATATCGTTGATCACAGATGGTTTAAAATCCTTGGAAAGCTTCGGTGTCCTGAGCTGGATTAAAAGGTCTATCATTTCCTTATATTCTTCTGCCGTCTCGAATCCGAAGATCTGACGGTTGACATACTCCATGTAATCGGCCTGTCTGTCAATAACACGGCCGCCTGTCCCAATCCTGTTCTCCAGTTCTTTTTTGGAAAGTGTGACTTTTTCTCCTGTGTCTTTATATAAGAAGAAATCTTTTCCTACCCGTCTTCCATCCGTCAGACTAAAATACCACTTGTCCAGATTTTTCCCTTTTCTCGCCCGGATTCCCATACCGATCGTCAGATATGTGTCACTGTCCTGCCTTTTGAATTCCAGATACAGATAACCGGTCCGTTCCTCGCGTCCATCATCTTCCTCCAGAAGATAACTGCTCATCTTACGGTCTCTGGAACCGAATGGATCCAATCGTTCCGGGCTCATATTGCCATCCAGAAGAAGCGGTACCACGCTCTGCATGGTTACGGATTTTCCCGATCCATTCGATCCACGAAGAAGCATCCTTCCTTTTACAAACGGGAATTCCTGTTCATCATAATACCAGAAATTAATCAGTCCGATCTTATTTGCCTGCCATCTACTATTCATCATTTCTTCCTCCCGTATAATCCTCCGGATAGCTTCCCTGTATCTTTCCTGTGAGCGGGCAGATCTTAATCTGATGAGCTGCCTTCTCCTTCCTTATAAACATCCACAATTCCATTGCATCGATCACACTTTTTACAAATTCTCCTTCCGGCATCTCACGATAATTTTTCGAAAATCCACTTCCGTATTCCTGTTTCACATCTTTTATCAGATTTTCAAACTCGATCCGATCTGTAAGACAACTTTCATCCGCTGCCGTCTTCCATTCGCCATTCTCAATCTTCTTTCGTATTTCGCCAAAACACAGAAGTAAAATATCGGATATCGAATTATTACCCGGAAATACTGTTCCCATTCTACAGTCATCCCCGGATAACAGATACGCACTTCCCCTGTGAATGTGCACCTGACAGTCGAAGATCTGTTCCAGTTCTTCGCTCAATCTCCGTCCATAATACTTCAGATATTCAAAATCTTCCGGCGATCCATCTTCTTTATACATGCCCGGCGCAAAGATCAGTCTTTTGTAGACTCTGTGTCTTCTTGCAAATCCACGGTCTTCGTCCACTTCGAACCAGTCACTTTCCCGAAAATCTTCCGGTTTCGTATACTCCATAATATCCTTCGAAAAATTCTTCATAAAGTATCTGGATGCACCTGTATTTTCATAGAGTACTTCTCCAGCCTCATCATCCATGAATGCTTCGTCTTTTCCATCTGTGACATCGACTATTCCCTGATCTACCGCAAATCTCAGCACACGGATCAGTTTTCTCCGATTCGTATATAACGTCCAGTCCGAAATATCACCCGGCAGGTTTGCCGTGATATATTCCGTCAGCTGTGACAGGATAAACTGCTCCTGTGCATCCCGGTCTTCCAGAAACATCAGCAGGATACATAGATAAGCATACTCTTCTTTTGACGAAAATTTCTGGATGCCCATGAAGCTTTCCGGGATTACCGGAATCTTCTCCATCTTGATCAGAAGAGAATTATCAATGATCTGACATCCCATCTTCTCTGTAGTAAATTTCCGAAGTTCTCCGAGTGCATCTCTTATTTTGTAATACGTTTCTTTCTCTCTGGACTTTAAGATCCATCTCTTATTTAAAAGAACTTCCAATTCCTTCATCATGCATCCTCCTGAAATACAAGTGTCAGCTTCGGCATGGTGAAATTTCCATCTTCACAATGCACCACACAAATTTCTTTCTCCTGACTTCTATCTAGTATATAGCTTCTTCCATCATCCGTCCTTGCTGAAAAGTCGGCCGATTCCATGGCATCCGACAGCCATTTCAGAAGAATCTCCCTGATTCTTGGTTCCAGTACCGGCAGTTTATCGAAATGTATCTTTCCATCCACTTCCAGCGCCCGCAGTTTTTTCGTCTCTTCTTTCTGCTTCTCAAGCATTTTACGTCTTGTTTCCTGCTTCTGTTCTGCCGATTCATGGATGGCACTTCTTCTGGATTTTTCTCTGTATGTACGCACTCTCGGTTTCAGCGTAATCTCCATTGGCTGCTCTTCATAGACTCCGATGTTCATGCTGTCTGTCTCACGGATCAGATCTCCTGCCAGATGCTGCGGACATTCCATGCCGAATACCATCGCCGACATCTTATGCGCCTCTTCCACATCCTGACACCGTAGGAACAATTCTGCTACTTTCCGATATTCCTCTTTTCTATTCGCACCCAGTGCATTCTTTTCGCTCAACTGTGCAGCGTATCTTGTAATCCTTCGGATTATATCATTGGTGGCATCAAAAAGTTTTTCCGCTTCATTCTCCTGTCCTTCATTTCCCACGAACCAGTCATAGATGCTCTGATATCGTCCCTGAACTTTCTGCTCTATCAGTTCTTTCGAGATTTCTATCTCCATACGCGGAATTGACAATTCATAATCTATAACTTTTTCAAATACCTGCTTTTTCAGTTCTTCGTTCTGTAAACGCAGATTTTCTTCGATCACTCCGACATTTCTCTGCAGTCCTTTAATGAAGCTTCGCAGATATTCAATCAGCCGGTCCTTGAACACCAGGAATTCTTTCGTATGCATCATCTCTTCCGCCCGGACACTGTTCAAATCCCTGATATAATCCTGATAATTCTGATTCAGCCGGACAAAATCATTATTCAGATCTGTCCACCATGTGTATACTTCATTCTTATCTTTTCCTGCCATGTCTGGAAAATGCTCTACACTTCTCCTTATGCGCTCCAGAAGTGTCGGTTCTAATGATGCTCCCTCGATGAACAGATTCTCTAACCGGATCACCAGATTCTCTAACCGGATCACCAGACGCTCTATCTCCACACTGTACTCTGTCATCTGATACCGATACTTTTTGTTCTTGAATTCTTCGATGGATGCGACCTTTTTTGTATCCTGGATCGTATTCAGGTTCTTCCACTCTGTCAGCATGGTGAGATCCTGCTGGCACTGTTCCAGTCTGTAATCCGCAAAAAGCGGGTCCTGTATCATTTCTTCATAGACCTCTTCCTGATACAGCCAGTATTTTAACTTCTCATAATGCTCGAAAAAGATACGCATGATACAGCGGTATCTGCTTACGTTGTCGGCATTTAAATATTTTGCTTCTGTCAACGGCTTAATTAATTTGTCTGATACCTGCATAGAACTTCTCCTTCTGGTTAATTAAGTTCAGTATAGCACATGCGTTGGAAATATATTCCACATATTTCCTGTTTTTTAATCATTCACATAATCATAATAATCCGCTTCGCTGGCAAATAGGATATATTCGCCATCTACCATTCCCATATAACCGTCACCTGTGTTAAAACCTTTCATTGCCAGTTCCTCCATTTCTTTGAAAATAAATGATCTGTTTTCCCTTTTATGTCTATAGTTTATAACATCAGGTGGGGTATAAAATTACCTCCTGTCCTCTGCGCATTAAATCGTATGCCGCAAGACGAAAATAAGGGCAAAAAATTCTTTAAACGAATTTTTTGCCCTTATTGTTCTATCTCTGTACGTTGTCTGACTTATTTTAAATACCGCATCCATGCTCGCCACATGTATGCCTTTCCTCATGGCTGTGCTCATGGTGAGAACACTTTACATCCGTTAAGTGCCACATAGGAAATCAGAAAATTTGCAAACCAGCCAGCCGGCACAGCAAGCCAGACAAATGCAATGCCAAACCGAGGCGCAAAAATCAAAGCAACTGCCAAACGGATCGCAAGGTTTACCATATTGGCGATGAGAAACGGACGCATGATTCCAAGTCCACGAAGTACTCCATCGGTTGCCATCTTGATACCCATGAAAATGAAAAAGTAACCGAGCCATCTCATATAATCCCCTGACACCTGATATGCCAAGGCGGATCCATCTTTACCCAGAAATAACAAAGAAATCTGCGTATGCAGTGTTTCAATGACTACAAAAGCAAGGACTGCAAAACACAGATCTAACACCAGTGCCGCGTGATATCCCTTTTTGATACGATCCATTTTCTTTGCGCCAAGATTCTGGGAAACATACGGTGAGACTGCATTTCCGATAGATACAAATATCAAGGAAAAAACATTCTCTACTCTCATCGTTGCCGCATAACCTGCAAGTGCCTGTGTACCGAATGGATTTACAACTGCCTGTACGATCATCATACCGATTGACACTGTAGACTGCTGCAGAACCGAAGGTACAGCAATCCGCAGCATGGAATACAATTCATGCCTGTCAAACCAGTCAAAATGACTTTGATACCGGCGCATCCTGCTAAAGAAGATCAAAAGTGAAAACACTGCCGAAATCCCCTGTGAGATGAGCGTTGCAAGTGCTGCACCAAACACTCCCAAACCAAGTCCCGCCACCATCCAGAGATCCATAAAAATGTTCAAAACAGAAGAAAATATCAAAAGTCCCAATGGAATCTTGGATTCACCGATCGAAGTGAACATTGTTGAAAGGATGTTATACATAAACAGAAATGGAAATCCCACAAAATAAACACGGAGATACAGTACTGCTTCCTCCAGTATATCCGCAGGTGTCTGTAATAAACTCATCATCGAATGGGAAAAACAAAATCCAAAGACACCCAGAAGTATGCTTAGAATCAGGAAACTGATCAATGATGTTGACACAATTGTTTTCATTTTACTATAATCTCTGGCTCCAAAATAACGGCTCACAAGCACACCTGCACCTACACCGGCACCCAATGCTATACAAATGAAGACATTCGTAAGTGCAGCACAGGCACCGACTGCCGCAAGTGCAGATGAGCCAACAAACTGACCAACGATAATAGAATCAGCCATATTATATACTTGTTGAAAAAAGCTGCCTAAAATCATAGGCATTGCAAAAACAGTCAACGCTTTAAGAGGCGCATCTGTAATTAAATATTCGTCTTTTGACATTCGCTAACTCCTTCATAAATTTGCTTATTCTCTTTCCGTAGACATTCATTTTATATCTTTTAAATGCAAAATGCAAATTTTCCAAATTCCTCCACAAGTCCCATATGTCTGAAAATGCAGTCAACAAAAAAACAGGCTTTTCTGACAAAAAATTACTTGCCGGCAGATAAATTTCTGCCGGCAAGCGATTTTTATTTTTTCAATTAAAAACCTGTCAATCTGAAAAACATTAATTCATTTGCTGATCCGTCGTCTCGTTCCTGTGTCAGCATAATTAACAGAGAGCCGTCATCTAAAAGCTGCATGTCTTCCAGCCATGGATAGCTGACACCGAATATGTCATCTGTAGAAATTGCACCTATGTGTGTTCCATCTTTTGCCCAAAATTGTATTTCACGCATATTTCCATCTGCAGCCACAAAACCATTTTCTGTTTCTGCCATGCCCGTAATGGAACCGAGCTTGTCCTTAGAACTGATGTCTTCTCCGCCTAGTTTCAAAAGCTGATTGCCTTCATAATCATAGACAATAATTTTTGTACCTTCATCTTCCGCAGCCATGGAGCCGGCAACCATGATATGACTATTCGTGATCTGTACGTCATCTAACATGGAAAATGGTCCCTTGCGTTCTTCATCATTGTTTAATCCGGTCAGTATCCACGGCTCAGCCGTCAGGTTACCATCTTGATTTGCAATCTTCTGAGTATCACTGTTCACCCAGAAACTGATTCCCCATTCTCCGGATGGATGCATATTCAAATGTCCATCTACGGTTGTCTGCATTGCCTTTTTTCCATCTTTTACGCCAATTACATCTCCGATTCCCGGCGAAAGATATAACATTCCACTGTTGTCTCCGGACAAATATTCACAATCATCGTCTAGTTCCATCGAAGAAACGAATTTGAGTCCGCTTTCTGAATATTCATAAGTATCCAGTTTGTTCTCCAGCAAATGGAATACCTGGTTGCCCTGTTTTACAAACTGATGTTCCATGATCTGCATGACACCCTGTGCTTCTTTAAACGGAATATATTCCGGAACGATTGTATAAGAACCTACCATCTGCTTTGCCAATACAGGTTCAAGAGGCTCTCCCTCCCATGGCCATGGTGCGTCTTTATTTCCTTCATCCTTTAATTTCAGCACAATTCCTTCCAGCAGTTCTTTGTCAGAATCATCTATTTCCTGTCCCTTTACTCTGATATCATAGGATGTACCAGACTTTTCATGGCGATACATATACGTTTTCTCTACGGAATTACTTTCCGGCATTGCTGTATATTCTGCATTTCCTATTGTTACAGTGTCCATTTTCCCTTTTGCATATGTCTCTAAATCCACGCCGAAGTCAACTAAACTATTTCGATATTTATAGGAATCCTCCTTTGTTGCTTCTATATAGATGACATTCTCGGATTCATCTGCTGTATCTCCATCAAAAAATCTAACGCGAGCGTAGTCTTTATCTTTCTTCATATTTTCTTTATCATAGTTCCATGTTTTCGGATAATACACTGTAAATAAATTTAATTTAAGATTTTCCCTGTCCTTAAATTTTGTTTCTGCCTGCTCTGTTTTTTTCTTCTCCGGAGCCTTTTTTTGTCCACATGCCGCTATCATCATCATGCATGCCATGATACACAGCACACACCACAATTTCTTTTTCATGGTATCTTCCCTCCCTTCAAGCTTTCCACATCTGTTTCAGCTATTCACCGTCACTTTTCACACAATGAAATGTGTAGTAGTCTTCGTCATTACTGTAATCTACTTTTAACGTGCCATCGTCATTTATCGCCACTGAGAGAGATGGGTTATCTGATTCAATCGCACAATACCCCAGTGCAACTGACCATGGGAATGTCCCTATCTCTTCTCCTTTATAAATAACTGTTACATTACGGTCATTTTTGAAATCAAGACGCAGTGCATCATTGATGTTGTCTACTCCTTCCATAGAAGTCTGCGGTCCGTCTCCTAAAAGTTCTTCTACGCTTTCAGAAGCCCACTTACCTATGACTGCACTTTCCTCCTCTGTCAGATAGAGCGAAGGATCCATTGCATCGGTTCCATCCTTTGCAAAAATCACCTTTACTCCCATCTCCAGCATATCGTCAAAAGAAATGATATCTTTTCCGATGGTTCCCACCATTTTTTCTCCTTCGATGCTCAAGGTAAACTGATCATCTTCGACAGACCATTTTCCATTTCCGGTAGTGTCTCCGACTGAAAAGGATACTTTTCCGCCATTTTTCACTTCAAATTCAAAATCACCACCGAAAGTTTCATCTACACTGACGGATATTCCCATCATTTGAGCGGAGACCGCTACCCATTTTCCTTCATATGGATTCTTCTCTCCTGCTTTTCCGGAGCCTCCACACCCGGTCAGTGCTGCCATACTGATGATAAACACTAATCCTAATAACAAATTCAATTTTTTTCTCATAAGCCTCTTCCCTTTCGACTACTTCTTATCTGCAAAAAACGGAGTCAGCAATTCTGCCACCTTGCTGATTGGCATTATCTGTAAGATCACCTTTCCCGGTCCTTTCACAACAGTATTGAAAATGCCCTCTCCTCCGATCAGCATATTTTTTACTCCTTTTACGGTTACAATATCCATCGTACAGGTTTCTTCCATTGCCGCTAAGTACCCGGTACTGATCACCATTTCCTGTCCGGCACTCAGATCATATTCCACTGCATGTCCGTCAATTTCTACAAATGCAGTTCCATTTCCGCTCAATCTCTGCATAATGAAACCTTCTCCTCCAAATATGCCTTTTCCTAATTTTTTCTGGAAATGCATGGACAGTTCCACGCCTTCTTCTGAAGCAAGGAATGCACTTTTCTGTACGATCATGGAGTGACCGCTGCTAATCTCCAGCGCTTTGATTGCTCCCGGAAAACTTGATGCAAATGCAATCATTCCGTCTGTACCTTCTGCGGTATATCTGTTTTGAAACGCAGAATCACCAGACATCATTCTGCCGAACATTTTCTTCATTCCGCCACCGGAAACCGTCTCCATTTTCATGTTCGGGCTCATCCAGCTCATACTTCCACTTTCTGTGATCATAGATTCTCCTGCTGCTAATTCACATACGACAACTGGTAAATTTCCTCCTAAAATCTCATATTTTTTCATAGTAAAGTTCTCCTTTCTTTTTCGTTTTTCTTTTTTCGTTTTTATCCTACAACAGTACCTTTTTCATTAAGTTTTGCAGCACATTGCACACACATATCCAGATCATCACAGATCAAAAAGCAATGGTCACATACAAGACGCTTACATATCGGACAAATATTAAATATTTCTTTCGCCTGATTCAATGCTTTTTGAAATGCTAAATTCTTTTCCCGGTCATAAAGCGTATCATAAATAATCTTCCGATTTTCATTTTCCGGTTTTTTCCCCGCTTTGGAAAAACGAATTGGTGTGCTTTTCCATACTGTTTTACATTCCATGCAGCATAGTGAAAAGCAAAACTCATCCGGTGTAGAACAATCTATTAAATCCTTTTTCGTAATATATTCCACATTTCAACCTCCTTGTTAACCTCCTTGCTCTATCACCATTATTTTTTTCTTTTATCGGGCGGCCACCATTTCGTAATGAAAGCGTAACAGATACGGAAAGCAAATACTATGGTCGCCATTCGTATATTTTGCTTATTTTCCAAAATACGAACGATTAGTATACTATATATAGTGTTTCTTTTTTATCTATCTACTATATATATGCAATTTCTTTTTTGTAAAAATGTAAACGATATCGTCGGTCAAACTAAAAAAGAGCCTGTACAGACTCTTTTTCTTTTACTCAGTTCTATTATATGTCAGCTTATCTAACTGATCGCATTTTCGAAACAACTCAATATACAGCATTAATTCCTCTCTGACAGTTATTCCCAGTTTTCGATTCATATTTGTATTATGCTTTCTAGCTGTTCCAATACTGATATAAAGCAATGAAGCAATCTCCTGTATCGTATATCCATCAACATAATACTGAAGAACCATCCTCTCTGACGGAGTCAGAGTTTCCACGCGCAAAGCAAACGCCTTGAGCATTTCTTCTATATTCGGAGGAATGCCTCCATTTTCCAGTTTCTCCGTATTTCTTTTTTTCTGCATAAAATCAACCAGTGCATCCACTTCTGAAATTCCTGATAAATTTTCATCTGTCAGCGTATCCTCCTGCAGTGCTTTTAAACTCCGAAGAATCGGCTTCACAAAACGACGGGACATACTGACAGAAACAACCAATAATAAAATCAGGAATAACAACGTACCGATGATCCAGTCCCTTCGATTGTCCGCTGTTAATTTTTCATAATTCGCTTCTGATATCAATGTCAGTACCGCAAGCGGCATCCCATTACAGCTCTTCAATTCAAGCAGTTCATGCCTGCCTATATAATTCCCGAAAGCGGTAGAATATGTATTATAATACTTTCCTTTCTTCACTGTCATCGTTCCTGATGGTGAAAGATACGTTTCCTTTGTATCTCCGAACATCGCCTTATCCAGATAGATGTTTCCTTTTTTGTCCATAGGAGCCAGTACTGTCACTATATTCCCACAGGAACCTTCCACCATAGGATAAGACAGCCTGAAATACAGATTACTCATCTCCATACCGCACAAACCGCGTACTTTTCCGGTACTGTCTAAAACCGGAACATATAAAAGCTGCACATCCTCCCATGTGTCACTCAGCTCCAGCCGGTCTGTCCACAGGCAGCTCTCTACCAGTCGGTTCCCATCAAACTGCATAATCTGTTCATAACCCGGCAATGCGGACGTATCAAATTCTAAATTCCAACGGTTATGGAGCTGTACCTGCTCTGCTCTTGCAATATCAGCATTTCCCCTGAAAAAAACTACGTGCTGTTTGCTTGTATTTACTGCCTTTAAATCAGACAGGCGCAGGTAGATTCCCATGCGTGATGTATCTGCATATTCCGTCTTCGTATTTACCGTTGCATCCAATACAACAAAAACTCCACTGCAATACTTCACATCCAATGCAGATTTCAAGGAGGGATACAGCGCAGACTCCAAATCCATGATCAGCTGAGGATTATCATTCAAATCTGAAAATGTCTTTCCATTGGCTGTCAGGCATTGATTCAATTCTTTTGTAATATCTTCCGATAAAGAAATACTTCTCGCCATCATAATATCGGTCTGCTCTGTCATCGCTGACAACGTATTCTTCTGCTGGGCAGACAACATTTCCCGTACTTTAAAATCCATTCCCGGAAGAACTCCAATAATACTCAGTAACAGAACTGTCGCTAAAAAAAGTGTTAAAATCACCACGCACCAATAAACAATCAGTCTTTGCTGCATACGAATGCCTTGTCTCTTTATTCCTTTTATAATCTTCCGGAAATTTATTCTCTTTTCTCCCATATGTCAGCCACCTCTTTTGCCGATCCGGCAGACATTATTGTGTGTATGCTGCTTTGAAATCCTCTAATGTCTCTGAAACAAGTTTATCCATATCTTCCGGATGTTCCTGCCACTCCAACCGCTTTACTGACAAGGTTTGCCTGATAAGTTCTTCAAACTTTGTTTCCAGATCCAGATAGGAATCCAATTTCGGAGCAGTATAAAATGTATAGTTCTCCTGCGTCTTTAAAAAAGCCTGATACAGGGATACATACATCGGATCACTTAACTTCTCGATCGCCTCCGGAAGGTAAACATCGAAAGCTTCCTGCTTTACCGGCATATATCCAAGACTGGTCACAAATTCCACATTCTTTTGGGCCTCTGTCAGCCATTTAAGAAACGTAATACAGGCTTTTTCTTTTTCCGGTGTAGATTTTACCGTACAAATACCGGCACCCCGCTGCATGACCATCGTTTCTCCCCTGGCAAATACGGGACATGGCATGGAAACAATCTCTACTTTTTCCGATGTATTATCCGCATACGTGACTTCGTCTGAATAATACAACACGCTGGCTGACGAAGCCACCGATACAATCGAATCTCCCGTTCGCAAAGGTTCCGTCGCATAACCGCCGCGAAGCCATACTCCTCCGGACAGTGCCGCTTTTGCATAAGGTTCCCACACTGTTTGAAATTCCGGTCCGAAAGCCAGATTTTCTCCTTTAAAGAAATTTTCACCCAGGGATTCTACACCTACCTGAAAATAGTTAAAATGATAATCATGAACGAAAAAATTCTTTCCATCATCAGGAATGTCCGGCGTCTGGTTATCTGTCCATGCAGCATATTGTTCTGCCATTGCGAAGAGTCCTTCCCATGTTTTTAAATCTTCCATCTTCGCTCCTGTTTCTTTCGCAAAACGATCAAATGCTGTTTTATTGATAAACATAACTTCCGTTGATTTTGCTACCGGCAAAATGGAAAGTCTTTCATGAATGACACCCTCTTCCAAAAAAGCCGGAATAAATTCGTTCAGTTCTTCTTCTGTAAAATAATCATAATAATCTACAAGCTCCGTATCATCCGGCATCGCCAGAACTGTCTTGGGATAGGAAACAAACATATCCGGCAGTTTGGAAGCCCCCGGATCTCCAAATGCGGATGCCAGCACATTTTCATGTATCGTATTCGTATTTGTAACACTGCCAACCTGTACCCGGATATTTTTCTCTTTTCCAATCGTTTCATTAAATTCATCAATCAGATCGTTTAATGGCGATTCTGTCTGTCCGCCATATACATGCCATAATGTAACGGTTACCGGATCTTCGTTTTTCTTCTGCCCACACCCTGTAAAAACTATGACCGCAATCATTACCGGGAACAGGCAGATTTTTCTCATAATATATCTCATATTATTTTTCTCCCTTCCAGACAGTATCTTATAAAGCATCTGACATCTCAACAAAAAATAATATCTTAGGATTAAGACACTTTTACACAGTATATGATAACGGTTTTCAGCGATTTAAACACTCCCCATGTGGGTAGTAAAATGCTGTTTTTAAAATCCGTTTATAATCAGATTTTTCTTTGTAACAGCTACCGCCAATTTCGTTTTGGAATCAAAATTCGTTTTCTGCAGCATATTCTTGATATGCCATTTTACAGTCTCCGGTGATATACACAAACTTTCTGCAATTTTTTTATAGGATTCTCCTTCCACCACTAATCGCAGAACTGCTAATTCCCCCGGTGTAAAATCACAGCTTTTCGCTGTTCCGATCATCACAACCGGTGGAGCATCCGGATACACGCTCTCCCCTTTCATCGTGCGATCCATAACCTCCACCAGTTCCTCTTTACCGGCATCTTTATACCAGAAGCTTTCTACTCCCGCTTTGCGCGCCCTGTCAATAAAACTGCACTCTACTAAAGAAGTCACGATAATTATTTTTATCTGAGGCATGGTCCTTTTAATCTTCTCTGCTGCCACAAGACCACTCTCATCATTCTCCGTACAGACATCCATCAAGACAAGTTCACATTTGCTCTGCCTGCATACGGTTTCTGCCATAGCCGCGTTTGTGATAGATGCCGCCAGACAATATCTCCCACTGGACTGGATATAATTTTCCATATCTTCCCGAGCCATACGCTGGTCTTCTACGATTAATACCCGTATCATCTCCGCACCTCCTTTGGTATCTTAACGATTATCGAAAATTTTGACTCCGCACAGATTCTCAATGTACCTCCATATTGCTCCACCCTTTTTCGTATACCGGATAATCCTCCTCCTTCTTTGACATTCTTCTCCGTTTTTTGTCCATTATCTGTGATTACTATAATCCACTCTTGTTCCTCACTGCCGGATTTTACATACAGTTCGCTTGCCCCGGCATGGCGGACACAATTGGAAAGCGCCTCCAAAAGTATTGTATCCATCAGTTCGGAAATATGAGATTCCCAGACTTTTTCTCCTGTATAAATGATTTTCACACCCAAAGTCTTCGCTCTTTCCTGCACCTGCCTGTGCAGTTGTTCGCCTTCCACAGACTCGTTATCTTTATTCAGCAAATCTAATGTCTGCTTCCATTGCGAACGGAAAATATCCCGGTCTGCTTCTGATTCCCGCATCAACATCCGCTGTGCCGCCAGGACACTATATCCCAGATTATCATGCACTCTCATTTTCATAGATAACATTTCTTCTTCTCTGGTCAGAGTTATTACATTCTTAGAAAGTTCTTTCATAGCCACAGACATTTCCTGAAGTTTCTGATTTTCTTCCTTCAACAACACTTTGTTCCGATATAATTCTGACACTTCAGAAGCAAGAAATTGAAAGAATCGATCTCCGGCTGTCGTAGTAATCTCTTTCTCTGAAAATTTCCACACACTTCCATCCGCAAAGCAGTATACTTTCAGATCAACATCATAAAATACATTTTCTTTCAGAGGATGTTCCAGTGCTTCCTTCAGTTCTGTAATATTCTGTATATCTCTTCCCGCCAGATTCTGACAAATTTGATACATTTTCCGATTCATCAGTTTAGGCATTCCGTTCCCATCAAAAAAAACAATTCCGCTCGGCAAATTGTCCAGACTCTCCTGAACTGCATTTTCCCTCAGGCAGTTCTTGCGATACTTATGAATTCCAAAGATCTTCATTCCTACATATAAAAAACCACAAATTCCCATAACAATTAAAATCACATATGGTATTTTAAACATCCGTTGCCGCGCACACAAGCCGGATGTTATAAGGAAAATAACTATAAGTAATGCACTGTCCAGCAGCAACATCTTTCTTTGTCTTTTTCCTGTTCCTTCATAAATAACCAGAATCATATACAGCAAAGTCAAAAAAATAAAAAAGCAAATGATCGTGATCTGATACTCCGGCGAACAGTTTTCAAATGTTTTTATCATTTGCGCTACCTCCTCCCGGAATCAGAGAAAGCAGCCATGCTCCGTCAAAATCCAGCTCCGCACAAGCTCCATATCGTCCGGCAATTTCCCGCAGATCTGTTTTACATTCCACACTCATAGACATGACGATCCGCTCCTCTCTGCGTTTCAGATTTACAGTAAATGCCGACAGATCTTCCAAAGATTCCTCAATGACTGCTTCAAAAAAATCATAAATCTGCATAGCATCTTCACTTCGTATTTCATCTAAAGCGGTGGAAAAACCTGCCTCAACATGGTTCCATTCCAGATTCTTTATCGTTTCCCCGAAACATAACTCCAACTCTCTGATCGGAAATTTTACGGTCTGCTCCGCAATAAAAATAAGATTACTACGCCTTTTTATATAGGCTCCGATCACAACTATCTTCCCTAATATTTTTTTCCTTTCGTTCTCATCTTCTTCCATAGAATATGCTTCAATGAATTCCGTCAAAAGTGCACTCTGCCTTGCCGTCTGTTTCTGTATTTTATCATAAAGCTGATTCTTCACAGAAAGTTTTTCTACTTCTCTTTTTGTTCTCAGATTTTCTTCCTCAATCAGATTCGCATCTTTTAATTCTTCCTTCCTGTCTTCAAGCTCTCTTACGATTTCCTGTAATTCCGACAGGTTTTCCTTCCACAAGACATAGCCTCCCAAAATTGGTTTTCCCGACAGTCTGATTCCATTTTCCAACATGATCGGGCTTTGAACTACCTGTCTTACGATTTCCGGCGCAATATATTCCGAATCCTGCGATTGATAAATGTATTTTCCACTCCGATCTGTAATCTGTGCTGAAATTGTAGATGCTGCAAATAATTGTGCGTATCCTGTATTGGAAGGGATCAATCCGCACTGGATGCAGCTTTCAATGATCAAAGCAAACAAAAGGCATAATGCAGCCGTCATATCACTTGAAAATATTTTCCAAAAGGGCAGATTCAGATAATAGGCAATGCCATAGACAACCGACAGTCCATAAGCACCAAAAGGCATCCAAAGCATTTTCCTGTTTTTAATTTTTCTGCATCTTAATAGAATAATCAAGAGTGCTGCCAGCAGACAGCCAAGATCCCAGGCGACTATAGCATAATACATTACTCCATATCCATAGACGCCTACTTCATAGGAAGCTGCTTCCCCCAGTCTCCCCTCCGGGAAAGTAAAAACTAACTGGTGCAGATCATTCGTTAATACAATCCCTATCAGAAACAATGCCGGACAAAACAGCAGACATCGTCTTTCCGGTAATTTATAATTCTCCGGCTGCCGTATATAAAATGCCAGATAAAGACTGACCGTAGGGAGTAACACCATAGGAATATAATAAAGATACCAGGCATAGCGCAATGCTGTCGGCATCTCATACGGTATTTCAAATTTACACATACGAATGAGCATCCAAAAAACTATCATCGCTGCAATCATTATTAAACAACGCCTGGCTTCCTTTTGGATAATCCTTTTTTGAAAAGAAACCGCCCATACCAGATAAAGTCCTATATAAATAAAAGGTCTTAAAAGATGACAAACAGATTGCAGATAAGGATTGGTAAATGACACATAATGCAGCAGAACGGCCACACCTACGCATAGTGCCACACTTCCGACGTATACTGTAAACTTCTTTTTCTCTGACACTGTGCATACTCCTTTCTGTTACGTTTTGCACTATATCTTGTTTACAGTATATCATAATCTCCCTTCCAAATTATATCTTCCTGCTTTCCGTCAACATTTTTTTCTTAAGTTCATAGTACGCAAGTAAAAAAAAAGAAATAATCAATATATAAGGTTTGGCACAACATCCACAAACTTTAACTATTGTCCTTAAAATACAAATTATCTTTCCGGAAACTAACACAAAAGGGATGCACTACGGTAACTTCTCTATTACCTTAGCACATCCTTCGTATTATTATTGCTATTCTTCTTAATGACAGCTATGGCTTCCACATCCATGCTCGCCACATGTATGTCCTTCCCCGTGGTTATGCTCATGGTGAGAACACTTAACATCCGGATTATAATCAAGTGTTTCATTGATAAAAGCTTCTACTGCTTTATCCGCATCTCCGGAAACTCCTCCGAAAAGCTTAATACCGGCTGCCGCCAACGCTGTCTGTGCACCGCCTCCGATTCCGCCACAGATCAAAACATCTGCGTTCAATGCATTAAGAACTCCTGCCAATGCGCCATGTCCGCTTCCATTCGTATCTACTACTTCTGAATGTACTACTTTTCCTTCCTCTACATCGTAAATCTTAAATGTCTCTGTGTGTCCAAAGTGCTGGAAAATCTGTCCATTTTCATATGTTACTGCTATTCTCATGATACCTTCTCCTTTTTCTTCTGCATATTTTTTGTAAATTTCCTGTTTGTAACAGCCTCCAAATCTACAGTTGCTGCTCTGACCATCACAAATTCTGAAATCTCCACCCTCGATTCTAAGTGGATGTCCATCAATGAGTGCATCTGCTATTTTCTTCCTGGCAATCTCATAAATTCGTTGAACCGTTGTTCTTGCAATCTGCATAGATACTGCACACTGCTCCTGACTATAACCATTCTTGTCCAAAAGACGAATTGTCTCATACTCATCTACTGTCAGAACAATGGGTGCTTTTTTCTCCGTATCACCTGCCGGAAGGAATTCTAAAATTTGGGGAAAATGACAGACTTTTCTGCATTTTACTGGTCTCGGCATAAACTGCTCCTTTCTCGCTTTTCTTATATAATAGCCCTATAAAAGGCATATGTCAATAATATTTTTGACATATGCCTTTTATGAAATACCATATTCCCAAACATTGTAAGGAAAAATATCAAAAAGCCTAACCGTGGATCACGAAATTATATTAATCATACTGACGGTCATTCACCTTATAGGACATGATTTTAGAAATTTTTTTAAATTATTTTTTAAAGTGTAAAAAGACATAAAAAAGATGCCAGGATTTCTCCTGACACCATAGTGACTGTGCCAACTTCGTGCCCAGTGGGCACAAGGTTGGTTCATTATTCATTTTCTGCATTCGCCAATTCTTTCTTGGTTTTCTTTTTCCCAGAAAGCATTTTATGTCCTGAATAAATAGCCATAACCATGCAAATCAAAGAACTAACCGCAAAATAATCGTTGCTCCATATCCCCCTGGTCAGAGCCATTATTGTCATTACTTCTCCGTATGTATGTGTCTATTACTTACAAAACTCAAATGCCACATAATACACATAATCGTTATTTGAAATAAACTCTGTTTGGCTATTTACAAGATCATCTAAAGCCGGAACACTCATTGTTTCATCATCATAAAGAAAGGCAATAAGTGGCTGCTGCTTATTATATCGGATATCTACGATATTTTGTATTTCAGTTGCGGATCTACCATAGTATTCTCTATCTTCTACATTTTCTAAAATAGGAATTTCGGTTGACAACTTACTACCATCTCCAGAAATAATTAGTTTAATTACATAATTGTCAAAATCAGGCACCATTACGATTTCACCACTTTTTGGTGAACCAATATCTTCAAATCCTATTTCAACTTTGTCCTGATTACTTAATCTTCCTGATTCATATCGGTGAATATGTAATCTGAGTTTTTTATATTCATCCGTTGTGATAAACTTGTAGATGAATGCTCCATCCGGTCCAGCAAGCAGTTTTGCCGTCTGCATTTCTATACTATCCTCTGCAAGAGGCGCAATGAAATTCTGCGGTTTTTTCAAACGGTATATGGTAAATCCGATTATTGATACTGCACAAATAGCTATAACTAATAATATACATTTCATAACCTTCAGGCATTTCTGTTTATTTATATTGTCTCGGATCACTTCAATAATATTTGTTTCTGACTTCTGAATCATGTTCTCTTGGACTATATCTTCTCCTGCCAGAAACTCGTTGAGACTAATACCAAGAATCGAACAAAGTTCTTTATAAACAGATACATCCGGAAGGCAAACTCCTCGCTCCCATTTAGAAACAGACTTATCACTCATACCTAATTTTTCTGCCAGTTGCTTTTGTGTCATCCCCAGGGACTTTCGCTTGCCTGCAATGTATTTTCCGATTTTGATAAGATCCATCCATCGCACCTCCTTCTTATATTAATCGTACTCTATTTGAGAAGAAAAGCATACCCCTCGAAGGTAGAATATGATTTTTTAAGCCGAGTTTGCCAGATAAAATAAAGAGCTTATATAGCGGATTCATATACAACTTTACAGTTTTTATTACTGTATCCTATATATTCCAGACACTGCCAGCAAGAAACATCGAAGCTCGTCTCTGTCTGTAAATTCATTTTGCACAAATTCTTCTTGGTGGAAAGACAAAATATTATCATGAATAGTTTTTCTGCACGAAAAAATGAGGAATGGAGTCGAACCATTCCCCACTTGCTACAGGATTTCTCCTGACACCATAGTGACTGAACCAACTTCGTGCCCAGTGGGCACAAGGTTAGTTCATCTCATTATATACTGTTGTAATATAAAAGCGATGCAATGCCACTATAATTTCAATAGATTCATTATCAGTTTTACCATCACATCTTTTTCTTCTGGTTTTGATTCTGCAATCATCAATGTAATTGCTACTAACGTTCCATCACTGAGTCTCTTCTCTCCATCCAAGAACAACGCATTGTTCTTGTCTAAAAATTCCAAGAACAGTGATGCGGCAATTCTTTTACAACCATCTGCATATGGATGATCTTTTATCATAAAATACAATAGATTCGCCGCTTTCTCTTCCAAGGATGGATACGCATCCTGTCCGAATACACTCTGGTAAACTGCGGCAATAATTCCTTGTACCTTACCAGCCTCTTTTTCTACACCAAATACATCTGTTTCAAAAGAATCCTTCATCTGACCAACCATCTGAACACACTCTTCATAAGTAATGCGGTATACTGGAGTACTTCCCTTTGGCTTACTTAATGCCTGGTGGTCATATTGATCCAGAAGAATCAATGCATCTGTGTATTCATTCACAGCTCTGAGCACATCTTTCTCCTCTATATCAAGTGCATCTGCAAGCATCCTTGACTGAATATCAACTGTTTTCTTAAGCGCCTGAAGACGCTTTTCATTGATTGCATAGCCTTTCAAAATAAACTGTTTAAGAACATTATTTGCCCATTTTCTGAAAGCTATACCTCTTTTAGAATTAACTCGATATCCGACAGACAAAATCATATCCAAATTATAAATTTTGGGTTTTCGTCCCCCTGTACTTCTGTCGGAAAAACCGACAGAAGTCTCATCCAGTTCTCCTGAAACAAGAATATTTGAAATATGTTCGCTTACTGTAGCGTGCTTAACATCAAACAACACTTCCATTTGTTTTTGCGTCAGCCAAACTGTCTCCTGCTCAGGATTGATTTGAACTTCTATATTAACATCACCATCTGTAAATAATACAATTTCATTCTTCATCCTTTAGTTCCCCTCCACGAATATTTCCCGATAACATTTCTAATGTAGATTTTACTGTACTTTTTAGATTCAGTCCATCCTTTAGCCTCAACTTAATTACCCAAAAAGAAGGTATATCCATTTCAGCAGATATACCCTCTTCACATTTTAGAATATTTAATAAATTTATTTCATTGTATCAACTGATACACGCCCTTTTAACGTATATCTTATTCCGTTTGAAACAAATACTGCAATTTTTTCTGAAACAACTCCCTCATTTAATTTCTCGTCACCATTATTATCTTGTATCAGATTAACCTTATATCCTTGCGCTGACTGATATTCTTCCATACTTTCATACATACCCAAATAATCAGTATCCCAACCATTTTTTAACTGTTCATCACTTAAGATCAAATCAATATTTAAACTGACTGGTGAATAGTAGGTTTTACCATGTTCGTATTCTTATCTGTCTTCCTCTTCCAAATAACGGAAATTATCAGTATCTCCTACGATATAATTATTCTTGAAATGGATGGTTCTCGAAAGAATGTAAATGCTCAAGTGCAACCTGTTGGATATCGTTCGTTTCTTCTCCTCCACCAACTAATTCATCATAGGATGTCAGTTTTATCTTCGATGCACTTTTACCTTTCATCTAAAAGCACCTCCTGTGTCATCTGCCAATATGAGCCGCTACTTTTCCTTTTGGATCATGCTCAAATATGCTGATTTCTTCTGCACTGATCTCAGCTGCTCGTACTGAAAATGGAATACTTTGTGGAAAAATCTTAATCTGGTTTCCATATGTATCAAGAATCAAATCAGATATATCTCTTACATAGTTCGTTCGGTTATCCACCATTGTGATCAATATACCTCCAATTTTCAGTTGTTTGTTAAGCTGTCTACTAGGGCGGATTAGGGACTTTCACCCATTCGAAACGTGCGCCGCAAGGTGCACAAAAGAAGAGGTACCTACTTAACGGTGCCTCTTGCTTTTCCATCTAATCTGTTTTATTGCTCTACCCTATCATACTTGCACCAAATGGCATGAAAGAAAGTCTTGCCATTTTAAAAAACTGCTTCCCAAATGGAATTCCAACAATCGTAATGCACCAAAGAAAACCAATTATCAGATTCCCCAATGCCATTTCCCAGCCAAAGAACAGGATCCAAATTAAATTCACCAAAAATGAGAACATTCCATTTTCATATACAATTTCTTTTCCAAAAGGCCAGAATGCTAGAGATGCAAATTTGAAACATTGCAGTCCCACTGGGATTCCAATAATCGTAATACACCATATGCATCCCGCAAAAATCCATGCCAGTCCACCTAACACTCCTCCAAATATAAACCAGAGAATATTTCCTAATGTTCTCATAACTGCATCTCCCCTGTCTCCATTGTTTTAGTATTCTTTTGAAATTTCTCCTGTACCATCATGAGCATTTTTTCAAAAGACTGTGCAAACCTTACATCATCTTCTTCTGTTCGTTTTTTCGGTCCCTTGATATGATTCTTATGGGAACTTCTTCTGGCTTTTTTATTCAAATGACGTTCCATGAGCATCTGATCAATATTGTTATTCGTGTACCATTTACCCGATTGATGAATGGCATATGCACCTTTTCCCAGTGCCATTGCAGCTACACCATAGTCCTGTGATACGACAATATCTCCTTTATGGCAGATACTGATCAGTTTATAATCTACTGCATCTGCTCCTGCCCCTACTACAATCACTTTGCTATAATTAGAATACAAAATATGATTCGTATCACACAGCAATGTAGTTGGAATATTATATTTCTCTGCTATTGTCTCGATAATACCTACTACCGGACATGCATCTGCATCTACAAATATCTGCACTAGTGCCTCTCCATTTCTTTTTGAATCCATGTCATAATTACATCTACAAGATATTCCTGCTGCACTTGGCTTAGTTCTTTTCCCGGTTGCATTTTATGCCACTTCCGGATGCACTCTCTGCAACATGTTGCAGTTGCATGCTGGGCAATAAATACCGGGTGACCACGCATTGGTGTCTGCTTGCCATCATTTGCTATATATGCCGGAGCTTCTCTTTTTGAGATAAAATCCTCTGCATGTTGTCTGATTCTCTCCAGTCCTTTTTCGTTTATGTAATCAATATCTTTCTGCTTTAGATGGAAACTGCTTCGGAACTTGGAATTGTCCAGTCGCTCAAATAACTGCTTGTACCATTCATCCTTCGTCATATCATCACCATAAATCGTATTGTTTCATAGTCTCTGAATTTCGATATCCATGTTTCTCATAATATCCTATCAACTTCCCATCATCTCATCTGCCGGAATTGCCCAATAGCTGCCGACACGCATTACCCCAGGAATCCTATTTTCAGAGCAAAGTACCTGCACTCGTCGTTTCGACAGTCCCCATTTTTCAACTGTTTGACTGATTGAAAGATATTCCATGCTTTCATCTCCATATTATAGTGAATTCACGATCAATTATATTTCTATCTTTAAATTATAATTCCAAATACGAACAAAGTCAATTTACATCCAATATGGTCAACTGACCATGCATCGTCAGATACAGTCCCACAGGCAAAGTTCCAAGCAGTGTCGATGGAAACAGGGCGAATGTCATTTTCATGGTGATCCAGATAGAAGACAGCCATTTCACAACGAATTTCTTATAATCCAAAATTGCTTTTGCATATTTCTCATAAGAGGTTCCTACCCTGCCAAATGCCTTAATAACCTCTATGCCCTCTATGTATTCCACAATAGTACTGTTCATATGTGCATTGGATTCATCGTACTGAGTGAAACTTTTTCCGCTGATAATCATGGTAAGTGTCATAAATACCAAGGACAATGGAACGGTTACAAGAGAAGTCCGTGCAATTCTCCAGTCCAGCGTAAGCAAAGCGATAAAGCTGATTACCGGAAGCAGGATATGTCCGCTTCCTTCCGGAATCATATGAGCAATGGGTGGTTCCATATTTTCGATTTTTTCTACCATAATGCTCTTGATTTCACCAATACTGTGCCCTTCCACATCTCCTAATGGTGCTTTCAGAAACCGGTCTGTCAGGCGGAGCCTTAAACCCTCCAATATGTGATAGGCTGCTATATGTGATATCCATGTGGATGCGGAAAAGCTTACGATTTTTATAGTGTAAAAGAGTAAGGCATATTTTTCTGTCATTCTTCAATTCTCATTCTGAATCACAGGCTTCACATTACTTCCAAGACTTGCAATTTCATTTACATTCAAATTTCTTCTCCTTTCACACATCTGAAACTTTATTATAAATCCAGCATCATTGCATTACTTCACACAACGGAAATATACCATAGAACCGTCAACATGGATATCCGTTTCTTTATATAGTTTTTGAAGGATATCTCTCAGCTCTTTCTCCGTCTGAAACGGTGGAGAAAACCACCCTTTCTTTGCAAGAATATTTTTTACCAGCCAATCTGTCCGTTTCGATTTTCCCCTGATATAAAAACAGGCAATGTAATCGCCGCCTGGTTTCAAAACACGCCATATTTCATGAAATGCTTTTTGCTTATCAGGAAATGCATGAAAACCATTCATACTGACAACAGTATCAACAGATTCATTCTCCATTTGCAGGTTCCCCACATCCCCCTGAATACATTTGATATGCGCATGACTACCAAGTCTTTTTCTGGCTTGTTCAAGCATATCCATGCTGTAATCAATACAAGTAATATGTGCAGTTTTCAGAGAAATCCATTTGTTTTCCGTAAATACAGCAGTTCCAACCGGAACATCAAGAAGATTTCCTGAAAAGTCATCAGGAACATATGATAAACCTTTTCGTGCTATATCATTATCGTCAGTGCCACTCCAAAATAACTTAATATACAGTTTGCTGAAAATATTTCTTTGCGTAAGAACATCGTCATATATATTTTTTGATGTTTCATAAGCATTTTGTATTTTGTCTGCCATATTACCCTCCAAATTTAATTTTAATTCTAAAAGCTTAAAACTATCGTTCTCTAATCTTCCTGACATTACGATTCATGAGGTGTCTTCCAATATGTCTATAAGCAAATGCTTTAAAGGCTGAAATTTCTTGATGATGTTCCTTCAACAGTTCATCTGGACAATCATAAACACCAAAATCCTGATTGATTCCCTCGCTCTGAATATAAGTATTGTTCCTATCAAACTCAATAATGAGATTTCTGAAATCCTTGACTGCTACTCCATAACCGCAAAATGCACCTGTACATTCCGAATTTTGTTCCTGTAACTTCTTTATGTAGGTTTTATCCAAAATGAAAGCTTCCAGTTCGTACCACTGATTTTCGAAATTAATTTCTACCCAGCTATGGAAAATACTTTTTGGAGCATTACGATAAACAAACCCGGTCATAGCCCCTTTCTGCAATCTTTTATCAATCGTAAAGCCATGTACTCTGCATGGAATATTGCAGGCACGTAAAAGTGCCATAAATAAAGTTCCTTTTGTATTACATTGTCCATAACCATCTGCAAGTACTTTTGAAGCTGAAATTCCGTCATCAATATTATATCCAAATAAAACATCATCTCTTACATAGTTGTAGATTGCCTTAATCCTTTCAAATTCACCCATTTCCTTCCATTTCATATTTTGAATAAGTTTTTGAATTGCCGGATTAGAAAAATCAACCATTCGTGTTTCCCTAAGATACTTATCTTTCATTTCCTATCGCCTTTTCCATAGCTTTTCTCACAACACAATGCATTCGCATACCTTTACGAATTTCAAATTTTTCTACTTTTAATCCTGCTTTTTTGCAACATTTTATGACCACATCTCTTGTTGGCACTTGGACATCTCCATGTCCGCATATATTTGCCAACGACATTTCCAATGTATTCATTAGCCATACCAATACTTTATTGTCACTCGTCACATCTCTCAGTATCAATCTTCCATTTGGGCGAAGACATCTTTTCACACTGTCAAAAAAAGCCTGTGGATCCGGATAATGATGGAAGCTCATAGAACAAATAATTGCATCAAATGAATCCTTTTCAAAAGGAAAGTTCTCACAGTCTCCCACAAAAAATGTTGTATTTGGAATATTTTTCTTTTTTGCCTGTTCAATCATTGCCGGAGTCAGATCCAGTCCTGTATAATGCCGGTCTGGATGTTTTTCTGCTAATAAAGAAATCATTGGTGCAGGTCCGCAGCCTGCATCCAATAAATCTCTAAATGGCTCCTTCTCTAATTCTTCCAGAATATCCGGATAATCCTTCTTGCACATTTCGTAAATGCCAGCATGGTTACTTTCATATCTTCCTGCTGCTTTTGTAAACTCTTTAATTGACAATTTTTTATATTCTTCATTTTTCATGCTTTTTTCTCCAATCACACCAGCACCATAAATCAATATTCTCATAAGAATCATTCCTCTCCTCTTACCCCAGTGCCACATCCAAGATCATCATCAAACTAAATCCAAGTGCAAAGAAAAGCGTACCGATATTCGAGTGCTGTCCCTGAGACATTTCCGGAATTAGTTCTTCAACCACGACATATAACATAGCTCCTGCTGCAAAGCTGAGTAAATATGGTAATACCGGGATTACCAGCTGTGCGACAAGAATCGTCATTACCGCTCCAATCGGTTCAACGACTCCTGAAAGTACACCTCCCAGAAATGCCTTTCTCTTACTTTCACCCTCTGCCCTAAGCGGCATGGATATAATCGCTCCTTCCGGAAAATTCTGGATAGCAATTCCAAGTGATAAAGCAAGTGCACTTGTTGCTGTAATCTGTGCATTTTCAGCAAGAAATCCTGCATACATTACACCAACTGCCATACCTTCAGGGATGTAATGTAACTGCCAACACCATCATCGTAGTACGGCCAAGTTTGCTTTTCGGTCCCTCTGCCTGATCACTTCCAACATGAAGATGCGGAATCAAATGATCAAGTGCGAGTAAAAACAATATACCAATCCAGAACCCAACAACTGCCGGAACAAACGATAAAGTTCCCATATTCTCAGATTGTTTAATTGCCGGAATCAGAAGACTCCAGATTGAAGCAGCAACCATTATACCTGCTGCAAACCCTGCAAGTGCACGTTGCAGTAACTTGCTAAGTGTTTTTCTCATAAAAAACACGCATGCTGCACCCAGCATTGTTCCAACAAATGGAATCAGTATACCTTCAAAAACATTCATTAGCATTATGTATTCCTTTCTGTATAGTCAAAAGTACTTTCACATCGTTCTATTGTTAGTTTTAACTAACTATCATGTGTAAAAGAAACCGTGCAAAAAGCAAACTGTAATTTCACACGGTTTTCCTTATGTTTAAGTATATCACTTACGAAATCATATAACAATATAATTCTTTTAAGAATTCATTTTAGGATTTGCTGTCTTATTCAGCAGAAATACCTGCCAGTTTTACATTTACGTTATAATATCCTACAGGACGTGAAAAATAGGTATACGGATTTGAGAAGTTGCAACCACTACACACAATATTCACACAAAATTCTCTTTATGTTTTCAATTATTTTCCGGCAAACCTAATTGTTCATTCAGATTATATTTTTTCCCATTAATTACCTGATACATGGAACCACGTACGATATTCTTTGTGAGATTGATCACGCAGTATCCATCGGCAATAGCAAATACCGACTCTTCCAAAAAACGATTATTAATAATATCCTGACTCATCGTTGCCAGAAACCTTGTTTTCATTTCAGCTTCCCGCTTTGCTGCTTCCGCTGCAAAGTTAAGATTCTCTTCACGTCTCTTGGAATCGCTAATACTACGGACTGTACATAAAACATGGGTTACATTTCCAGACTCATCCCGTTTTTTACAATAAAAAACATCCTGTGCCAGCTGCCATCGCACATCCTGTATTCTGTAGAAATACATCAAGCCTTTGGGAGCAATCTCCACTTTTTACTTTCCATTTATCACTGTTCAATGACCTGCATTTCGATACCCCCCGCCGGATTTTATGCTTCTGATCGTCTTTTCCAATACCTTCATCTCAACCGGTTTTGAAACATGGGCATTCATACCGGCTGCCAGAGAATGCTGAATATCCTCAGAAAACGCATTGGCGGTCATAGCAATGATCGGAATTGTCATTGCCAGTTCATGGGAGCTTCTTCGGATTGCTTTTGTTGCCTCATAACCATTCATAACCGGCATCTGCACATCCATCAGGATCATGTCATAATCCCCCGGAGCAGACTGCTCAAATACCTCTAAGACCCTTTTACCATTTTCACAGATTGTACACTCTGCACCCTCAATCTTTAACAATTTCATCAGGATTTCTGCATTCAGCTCATTGTCCTCTGCACACAGAAACCTCATTCCTTTCAGGACATTGCCAGCCGGTTCATCCTTTTCTGCCTGTTCTGCTGAAGAAACAAATCTATCTTCTGCTATTCTCAGATCTATAAGAACCTCAAAACAGCTTCCCTGGCTCAGTTCACTCTCCACATCAATGCTGCCTCCCATTGCTTCAACCAGATTTTTGGTAATAGCCATTCCAAGACCAGTTCCCTGTATCTTATTCGTCATAGAACTTTCAGCACGAGTAAAAGCATCAAAAATTGTATCTTTGAAATCTGCCGACATTCCCATGCCATTATCGCTGACTAAGAAACGATACTTTGCGTAGACAGATGACTTTGTCTCACATTCTTCTACCAGAAACTGAATTTTTCCACCTTCCTGCGTGTACTTCACTGCATTAGAAACCAAGTTGCTGAAAATCTGCATCAGATGAACCTGATCTCCGTTCACCCACTCGTGCCGGATGTTTTCTTTTATGATTGTAAGAGTCTGATTTTTTTCGTCTATCTGTGAATGGAATATGGTATTGAGTTCTGTAATAAAATCCAAGATGGAAAAATCGGTATACTTAAAAACTGTTTTTCCCGCCTCAATTTTGCTCATATCCAGAACATCATTAATGATTCCTAACAGATGCTGTGATGAAATATCTATTTTATCTGCATACTCTATTACTTTCGCTTTATTACCGGCATCATGTCTGATCAATGATGTCATGCCGATAATTGCATTCATTGGTGTACGAATATCATGTGACATATTGGACAGGAAATCTGTTTTCGCCTTATTTGCATTTTCAGCGGTCTGCAAGGCTTCCGTTGTAATGTCCTTTGCTTTTTTCAGTTTTTTATTGGACTCCTCCATTTCCTTCATTGCCTGCGTCTGAATCTCATTATTTCTTTTTTCATATTCAGCTTTTTGCTCAGCAAGACTGCGTCTAGAAATACTGCAGAATAATCCGGCAAAAAGCAAAAGTATAAAACCTGCCATGAGTATTGTTTCAAACACTATTGTTTTCTGATAATCTTTCAGTACATTATCTACAACACTCTTTTCTACAATACAGATCAGCATGGTATTATTATTTTCTATCGGACAGTATCCCAGATAGTAAGGTTTGTCACTTCCCAAAAGTTCTACCCCCTGTTCTCTGCCATCCAGCTTTTTTTGAAGAGAATCAGCCTCTTCCTCAGTGATAGCCTGATCTCCTTTTAAATGCTTTAACAAAAAATAGTTCCTAAAAAATTTATCTTCTATCTGATTTGTATAAGTAATATTTCCGTCGTTATCCAGCATAAACAGATACGCATTCCCGTTATAGCTTTTCACACTTAACATGGAATCTAATTTTGAATGATCATACAAGGTTCCAATTGCCGTATAAGTTTCCCCATTAATCGTATATTCCTGACATGGAATTGCAACCAGATAACCATCTTTTTTCTTCTGGTTGTAATCAAGAGAAACCAATTTTCCAATATTATATCCGTTCCTCAAATCCAACAAACATTTACTTGGCATGTCAACCCGAAGTTTTGTTCCATCAGTGGTGATTGCCTTTCCATTTTCCTGGAGAAATATAAGTGTACTTTCAGATTCTTTCTGCCATGCCTCAAAGAACTTCTTATTTCTATCCAGTTCAATAGATCTCACTTCCTCTTGAATAAGAGAATCCTCAAGCAAATGCAGCTGGCTGTAGTATCCATTCACCTGCAGATCATAGGTCTGCTGTATCTGTTCAACAACAGCTCCCATACTGCTTTTCCCGTTTTCCGCGATATAGCTGTTCATCCTGTTCAAAAGGAGCTTTACAAAAATTAAGCTTAAAAAGATAAGAATCAAAAAGAACAATGGCATTATCATCTTTTTTCTTTTTGTTATTACTTGTTCTATTCCCACTTTTATTTTTCAACCTCTATATAATCTTCCGGTGCTGACGGCTGCTGTCCGTTTGCCATTGCTACGGTCCATGCACTTGATAATGTTGTGTTCCCAAGCTGCCTGATCTCACATTCCGGATTTATTTTTTTCAAAACAGACATTGTGGTTTCTGTAAGAAGAATAGAGTACTCCTTGTCTTTGTCTATTTTTTTCTTATTTACTTCTATGTCCTTTAATGAGAATCCGTTTTCCTCCTGCCTGACGATTATTTTCATACCGGATGCAACTGGCAATTCGTATTTATTGGTTATGTGAAATTTCTCATCGGACTCAGCAAGATATTTCTCCGCAAGTTCATAAATTTCTTTGCCATTGATTTTTGCCAGGTATAAAAATGTATCTAAACTCTTTGCCGTCATCAAAGCAACTCGGCTGCCGGTGCACTCCCCTTTGTAAATGGAAGAAGTAAAATAATAATATGGCACCAGAGCCAGCTGCGCATCATTTTCTTCTCTGATCGTAGTTAAAATAGAAGATGCCGCATCGCGACCGTTTTTATCATTTAGCGAAATGGCATATTCGTTTTCAAAATTAACTGTGGTTTCTTCTTTTGAATCCTTGCTGTTCATTGTGCTGCGAAAAGCATCATAAGCCTGTGTTTCATCCATTTCCCCTGACAATAATCCGTGAACAGCCTTAAGGCTGGCATCAAATGATTTTTGAGCAGAATATCGGATATAAACAGAATTATTATTAATTTCATCTTCAAGGCCAGGTATATCTTCCATCATGTTTGGAACATCTACATTTAATGAAATTACACCCTTTCCATCTGCGATCAGCGTTTGTCCTTCTTTTGAAATCATACACTCCAGGACATCGAATGCCAGATCCAGTTTTTCCTGATCCTTTTCCAGGTCTTTGTTGAATGCAATATTCAGAGAAGGGGTCATATTTATAAAAGCTTCATCCGAAATCTGTGAAAAAAACGGTATACGGGTTAATTCTGCATCCATCTGTTCCTGATATTCCTGCATAAGTGCCGGATAACCATGAAACATTGCTGCTTTTCCCTCAAGGAACATCTGCGCTGCAGTATTAATATCGACGCTGATATCATCACTTGTAAAATGTGAGTCCTTCAAAAATGTATTGGTTTCTGAAAAAATACGTTTCCATAACGCATCATCAAACGCAATATCTCCTAATGCACTTTCAGCTGAGCTTCTCCATTCGATTCCATCCAGACTCATGAATTCACCGATTGCACCTGCCTGAATCACCTCATGAGCAGACCAGTCTTCTGCAAGATCCAGGGAATACGGTTTTATACCATTATCATAAAATTGCTGGCACGCCTGTGCATATTCCTTATAGTTTTTCGGTATCTTGATTCCATACTGTTCAAACAATGTCTTGTTGGCAATAATCGTCTGCGGCATACCGCAGATAGGAAGCCACTGAATCTCATTTTTTGAATTTTTATAATATTGCAATGCATAGGAGTAATACCTGGAAACTACATCATAAGAAGCAAAATCCATTAGATATGGCTCCAGATCCTGTGCATCTTTTCCAGAAAATCGACGTACGGTTATGATATCCGGCAGTTCACCATGTTCCTCAAAATAGCTATATAAATCGGTATCATTGTTACCGGTAATAAACTCAATATCCTGATCTGGAAACTGCTCATGGATATAGGGTACAATATTTTTCATTAAACGATTTTCCCACAGATACACGGTAAGGTGATCGTCATTTTTAGATACTGCTTTTTTAGATTGTCCACAGCCAGACAAAACAGTAGCTGCTACAAGCACCCCTGACAATAAAGCTATCAGACAATGTTTTGCCTTTTTCATACTCTTATTTTCCTCATTCTTTCCTGATAAAATCATTAATTCAATAATTGTGAAGCAATTACAGCCAGTTTTCCAGAACATCATTCAGCTTATTCATATCCAGCGGTTTCGCGATATGTCCATTCATGCCTGTATTTTTGGCCAACTGTACATCTTCTGCAAAAGCATTGGCAGTCATGGCAACAATAGGCAGTTTTCCATTTTCACCAAGAAGGCTCCTGATTGCTGCAGTTGCCTCATAACCATTCATGACAGGCATTTGGATATCCATAAAAACAAGATCATACAATCCTTCCGGAGAAGCTTCCACTTTTTCAACTGCGATTTTTCCGTTTTCTGCTGTTTCCACTTCTGCCCCTGTCATCTGCAAAATTTCACCAGCAATTTCTCTGTTCAACTCATTATCCTCAACCAGCAGAATCTTTTTTCCCGTGTAGTCTGATTCTGACAGCTCATCCAGATAATTTCTTGCTATTTTTTCTTTTCTTCCTGAAGTAAACTGCCGCAGTGTAGCCGTCAGCCGGGAACGGAACAGCGGTTTTGCAATAAAAGCATCTATTCCCGCCGCTTTTGCTTCTTCTTCAATCTCGCTGAATTCATAAGATGTCAGTACAATGATAGTGATTTCTTTACCTAGCCGCTTCCGAATCTGTCTGGCAGTTTCTATACCATCCATCTCCGGCATCTTCCAGTCTAAAATAACAGCAAAGTAATCATCTTTCAACTCATGCC